>LNAP01000551.1_pt1 | contig 45900 bp, 42 predicted proteins | sample 602601 | NCBI WGS metagenome assembly LNAP01 (sample SAMN02440304, study PRJNA202911) | soil metagenome | biome: Subtropical and temperate rainforests or woodlands; isolation source: soil samples (1 kg each in a 20% v/v slurry with milli Q water) were... ...
TTTTTCGATCGAAGTCGAAAAACTCTACAAACTCCAATTAAGGGAATTGTCTCAAAGACTGAGGGAGGTTTCTATACACTAACTTATTAGACGCTTACATTACAACTTCTTAGTTCTGGGATAAGTAGAGCATTCGTCACCGGATGATCAGCGGACCAATTGTATAAAGTAAATGTTTGAGACACCGGGTAAAATCCGCTCTTATTACAAGAATCCAACTCCAAACGATGGAAGAATTCAAGATGACAGGGATCAAAATACCTTTCAATTCTAGGCAACCAGTCGTCGGGCTTTAACCGGCGACTGGTTGTTTAGTTTTGTTTAAATGCGAATTGAGATTCTATTGGGGTTGTATTTTCCTATGTTGAACGGAACGCGAAACGAGACTTCAAGAGGCTACACCAACATGTGTGGCCGAGCAAAGCTTTCTGATATTACAGTATAACGCAAATTCATTGTGGATATTAAACCTTTTTGAGATGATTTTTACATTTCGATGGTCAAGTATGGTAGAAGTAGGGTATTGACGCCCGATGTTGAAATTATACTAATTCACATTACTAAAGGTTAGTTCCAAGTGGAGGATAAAAAATGGACGAAAATTTGCTTGAGAAAGTATTTGATGCTGGTGCAAATACGATATGGGCTGAAATGAAAAAGTTGAGAGGGCAGGCTTCAGAACAGAAAGAAATAATGAGAAGGAGATGGGTGTGGGAACTAATTCAGAATGCTTCTGACTGTACGCCTAATGATAAGAAGATAAACATTAATATATCAATTAATAACGAAAGCAAGCTAGAGTTTTCTCACAATGGTGTTCCATTTACCTATGACAACCTAGTTGATTTAATAACACAAATATCTTCAAAGGAAGGCGATGTTGAGGAGAGAACAGGAAAGTTCGGAACTGGTTTTATCTCAACACATTTATTATCCGAAAAAGTTACGATAAGTGGTGTACTTAAAAAGAACTCTAACATGTACATGGATTTAAATTTATTAATCGATAGGAGTGGAACTTCATACACAGAAATAAGAGATAATATAAAGGATACACTGAGCACAATTGTGAAGATGAAACAAAATAACAATAATGAACATAATACAATGATGCAAGATAGATGGAAGACTAGATTTAGTTACGAATTGAGTAACTCTCTAGAGACACGAGAAGCTATTACGGAGGGTTTAACAGATTTGAATAAGTCGGCACCCTTTGTATTAGCAATAAATAATTCAATCTCATCAATTGTGTATAATGGAATTGAATTTACAGTGGATTCTGAAATAAAAGTCACCGAAGGTCGGCTAATTAGAATAAATAAAACGTCAAAGGATAGAATAGATCGATTTGATATATTGATTAAGTCAGAAGGTGAGTTATCAATACTCGTATTTGTTCAGGAGCAAAATGGAAGAGTCACTGAGGTATTACCTTTTCCAGATAAAATACCGAAATTATTTTGTAATTTCCCTCTAGTGGGGACGGAAGAATTCTGTTTCCCAGTTATTGTAAATTGCTCGAAGTTCGATGTTGAGAGAGATAGAAATGGAATCCTTGAAGGTAATCAAGAAAATAGAGAGTATCTCGAAAGAGCTGTAAAACTATATGGTGAGCTCTTAAATTTAGGTTGTAATAATAAGTGGAAGAGCATGTATAATTTATGCTATCTTCCCAAATCAAAAGATTCGACTGTACAAAAGCATTTTTGGACTGAAATAGTAAAAATATATGAGCAGTTACCGATTGTGGATGTTAATTTAAATGGGAATTATAGCGGTAGAGCTGCATTGAAAAATAACACACAAAATTTAATTGGAATACCGAATTGGTATGTTTCAGAAGAAGTAAGTAATGAATTCTGGGAACTAGTTAATTCATATGCAGAATTCTATATCCCTACAAAAGATACATACTTAGAATGGTATAAAATTGGTCAAGTCAAAATTGATATACCCTATATTAATAAAGAAATGAAAAATAAGAGTTTAGAAGAGTTTAAAGGGAAGTTTAATGGAAACACAGATTTGCTACATACATGGTTGAATAAATACTACTCCTTGTGGATTAAGATTAAAGGTGAGGATGATTTTACTCAAGATGCATGGGTTCTAAGCCAAAATGACAAATTTATAGAAGCATCAAAGATTTCACTCGATGACAATATAGATAATGTATTAAAAAAAATAGTAAGTGATTTAGGTGACAATTTAATTGAAAGTCTGCTGGTTAGAGAGGTAAAGCTACCGGAGGACATCATAAAAAAGAAAATAGACAATAGAATTGTTGCAAAGAGAATTCAGGATAAAGTTAATCAAATTCTCTCAGATGAAACCCTAAATAATAAACAAAGAAGTATTGAACATCAGGGTATTTTTAATAGGTTAACTAATTGGTTCCTTGAAAATCCTAAACCGAGCGAAGAGCTATTTGATCAGCTTTATAACAAGAGGAATCTTCTTTCTACGCCAGAAGAAAATATAAGAAGATTTAAAATTGCTGAAAAAATAGAAAGCAATAATATCGAGTATGAGCAATTAGACGACATGATTAATAACCATCATAGAATTGCTGACTTGATAGATAATTTGAGTAGCATGTCTGGTGAAGAAATAAGGTCTCGATTAGTACATATCTCATCAAATTCTAATTATGCTCGTGAGAAGTTTAATTCGATGTTAAAAGAAACAATTGAAAAAGTGTATATTTATTTAAATGATATTAAAAAATATCATCTTGCAGAATCTTTAGAGGATTGGATAGGACAAAAATACTCAGAAACAGTTTTTCGAGCAAAGAAAGATGGAAAAGAGATTAGAATAGTTATTCGGCCTGGTTATCAGAACAAAATAATTTTTTATTATGATCAAGAGATTGAGGCTCTAGATGATACTAATTACGAATTATGGACGTATGATGGTCAAGGAAATACACGAATGATTACCTTAGGAAATATACTTAGAACAACCGGGTTTACTGTAATTCCACTTGGATAGCATATAGTCAAAAATGCTATATTTTAGGGAGGATGTATGATTGACTTTATTATGAAGAAAGTAGAACAATCGGATAGGAATGGAATTATATATATTCACCCGGTTGCTTCAGAGGAAACGATAAGTAAATATATATCGGCCTTTTCAAATTCAGAAGGAGGATTTATCGTTTTTGGAGTAAAAGATGATGGTAAGAGGCTAACGATTAGAAAATTTGCATTTACTATCGATGAAAATATGGTTAGAAGCTTCCTAGATGAAGATGTTGAGTTTTCAATTGTAACTTTTGAGTATCGTGGTACAACATTAGCCTGCATTAAAGTAAATAAGAGCAATGTTGAAATAAAATCTAAGAACGTTGCTTATATTTTCGATAAGAACATGGAGGTTATAGAATTATTGAAAACTAAGGTATTTTTATCGTATTGTCACAATGATAGTTGCATTGCTGATATAGTGGAACAAAAAACCATGGAGAATACTAATGGAAGAGTTGTAATCTCAAGGGATATTAATAAATTGAAATTCAAGGATAGTCTTGATGAATATATGCAGACTATAAAAGACCATGATTACGTTATTTCTATTGTTTCCGATGGATATTTAAGGTCTCTTAACTGCATGTATGAAATTTCAGAACTTATGAGGGAAAGTAATTACTATGACAAATTATTGTTCGTTATAATGTCTGATAAGGATATAGAGCATTATGATAATAAAGAAATGATAGTTAAAGCCGATGTTTATTCAATCAATAGGTTCGACTATATAAGCTTCTGGGAAGATGAAAAAAGAGCGATCGATGCTAAAGTTGAAAAGATTAAGAATCCTGCACTCATGTTAGAATTGACTGAAGAATCAAGAAGAAGAGAGTTTATAACGCTGAACGTAGGTGCTTTTATAGAAAAATTAAAAGATGGGTTAGGTGTATCTTTTCAAAACATGTACTCATCGGATTTCAATGAATTTGTTTCAATTCTCTTGAATCATAATAATAAGACTTAGTGGTTTTTTAAAATAATGTTCATCGGCTAGCAATTATCAAAGGGTTTTATTCGAGAAAAATAAAATTGGGAACTGCAGGTTCAAGCATCTCACAGCCTTCGTGAGCATCAAATCCAAAGGGGCTGTCCCCTAACTGGGACAGCTCCTTACAACATATGATGTTAGCCGCCGTCCTAATTATGGTTTCAACTTTAGATAACAGGTTTCCAATATTCTTTTCATGGTATTTTCTGGTGGTTCCGGACTTTTTATTTTTCGTGTTTATCACGTGCTTCGAAAAGACCAATAAAATCAACAAAATTAGTTCCACACATTTTTATCACTCTACATGAAACCTGTCAGGTGATGAAAAAGTCGTGAACCAATTTTGTTGGTTTTACTATGTTTGGCGCGGCACGTGATAAAGACGAAAAATAAAAAGTCTGGAACCACTAGTTATTACCATGTTCTAACTGAAATTTAGCAGGTCAGTGAAAAATCTTTAACTTCGTCACCTGTTATTATCTCTCTTTCTTAAAAATAAATCGTCTATAATTTTATTTACAATTTCACGAATGATAATATTAGCTTGATTTCTAGATCCTTCATCAAAATGGAAAATACGATAGTTTCTTCAAATGCAGATTTTATGGCAATTTTGTCCGGTGATAAAAAAGTGTGGAACCAGTAAAAAAACTGTGGAACCACTCATTAAACATCTTGGGCCGTCCTACAAGTTGAGGACGGCCCAATTTTCGTATGGAGGTCCAAAGATGAATGCAATTGGCGATAAAATTAAAGCGATTCGAAAAGAGCATAAATTGAATCAGATTAATTTTGCCGAGATCTTAGGGATTTCTCAAGGAAGATTAAGCGAGATCGAGCAAGGGAAAACGAAACCTTCAGCAGAAACCCTTAATGAGTTAAGGAAAAAGTTCAGTGTTGATCTGAATTGGCTTTTCGATGATGTTAAATAGCATTAGTGTGTCACGAATGAGGAGTAGTTTATATATTTATGATTGTATTCTGTTTAATCGTTTTTTGAGGAGCGGTTGCCTGATGCATCTGCTCTTTTTTATGCTCTAATAACTGGTAAGTGCCAATGCGGTTGTCGTTCCCTTTGTTCGATGAAAAATAAAGTAGACCGTAAAATAAAGTTGTAGACTGGCCCCCTGCTGCTTTAAGCTAACGGGCAGATTTGTGCAATAATTGGTTTTTTAAAGTATTTAAATAGTTGTATACTTAGGGCTTGCTGAATGACAATAAAATGGCCGAAATTGCGTAGTAGCAAGGGTTTTGGGCTCTTTCTGTCGAATTCATATGCAAAGGAAACCTCCGAATTATAGCGAAAACTTTGCAGATGGAGTGACAGAAATGTTCAAACCGACCGCGCATCTCGAAAATCAATTGATCATGCCAGGCGATTTCTTTCTGCCCTTCGGCGGAAAGCTGGACGAAGAAAATCGCTGGGTTCAGTTGGCGCGGCTCGTGCCGTGGGCAGAGGCCGAGAAAAAATACGGCCAGTATTTTTAAAGACACCCTCCGTGGTGGGCAAACAATCAGTCTGCGGATGGGACTCGGCGCACTCATCATTCAAGAGAGAATGCAGTTGACCGACAGGGAAACCTTGGAGTCGATCAGCGAAAATCCATACATGCAATACTTCATGGGTCTGCCCGGATTCGTCATGAAGCAGCCGTTTCATCACTCGATGATGACACATTTCCGGAAGCGCCTAACGGATATGCTGGCTGAACTCAACGAGATCGTAGCTACCGCAGGCGCGAAAGAAACGAAGGACGATGACGACGTAAGCGGCGGCAAAGTAACGGAATCTCACCCCGCTGACTTATTTTCCAGAACCGTTTTCCCCGACAAAAAATGTGACTTGGCTTCGCGACGGGGGCAGAGTGAGCGTAATTTTTAGAGGATGTCATGAAGCCTCAGCGAAGTTAATTTCAGCTTAACCAGATCCCTATACTTACGGAGCACTTTGTTTTCGGAAACCTTTTTGGGATAAATCCATCCTAACTGATAAGGTGGCGTGTTGATATCCAAATCCATAAGGATGAACTCTCCGTTAAGGTACAAGGGATCTATACGCAAGGCTGAAGAGAGACCGATCGCTGCCGCTTGCCCGTCCAAGATGGCTTGGTCAAGCACGTCCAGGTTATTGGAAACAAACAGCAGATTGGGTTTGCCGTATTGGCGGGCAAGCTGTTCGGTGAAATGCAAAATGTATTGTTCATCATATAGAACAAGCGGATGTTTCATTAAGGCCTCAGGCGTTATTCTGCGGTTTCCCGCCAGGGGCGAGCGCTTGCCGACGGCCACGACGATTTCCCCTGTGGTGACCGGCTCGAACTCCAGCCCCTTATTCTTCTCAAGCAATCCCTCCAGAAGAATGATAAAACCCATGTCTAACAGATCGTTTTGAATATCGTTCACGATATGCTGTGAACCGTACTCGTTAATATTGCTACGAATGTTGGGATGACTTTGTTTCAGTTCGGCGGCGGTTTCCACCAGTACGGATAAGGAACCCGGGACCCCCGCAACTCTGAGATTCAAGGTGATTGTAGAACGGCTGATTTGTGCAATCATTTCCAGATCCTCCAAGTGAGCCAGGATCTCGGCGGCTTTTCCAATGATCCTTTCTCCTTCCGGTGTCGGGACGGCGCCTGATTTCGTACGGATGAACAGCTTGACGCCCAATTCCTTTTCAAGCTGGGAGATCGATTGGCTGATGGCGGAAAGGGTCATGTAGTGTTTTTGCGCGGCGGTGGTCATGGAACCGGTCTTAGCGACTTCCATGATGTTTCTGAGTTGATCGATTTGCATATCGCACAGGCCTCCCCGCAGCGGGTTGAATTTATCTTAACGATGGTTTAAATTGTCTAAATTTTTTTATTAAAGCAAGGATAGTATACTTTTGCTTGTAAATCAAATAAAACTTATCGGAATAAGGTGGATAACATCGGTAAGCGAATGGAGTCAAGGGAGGGAGGTTTTTCGAATGATTAAAGAAATTTGGTATACCCGTTGTCCGGTTCCGAATGGATTCGGGCTGGCTGTCCAATTGGGAAGGATGCAGAAGGACTTGAAGGAGCAAGGCATAACGCTCAGATCTTTGGCGGAATCCCAAGACAAAGCGGTTAGGCAAGCACATTTTAACCAAAACCTAGCCCATTCGGTGAGACATGGCGGTGTGATCCCGCCTCTTGTATCCATTTCCAGAGGGGCGGACATTAGAATCGTCGGCATGTCCTGGGCAGAGCAGCGGGAACTGATTCTAGTCCGGGCCGATTCGCCGATTCGCAGCGTCCAAGACCTGAAAGGGGCGAGAATCGGAATTGCCAGGCGGGATCATGAGTCCGTCGACTTTTGGAGAGCGTTGGCCATCCGGGCGTTCCAGTCCGCTCTGAACATCGCCAAGTTGAAAAACGCCGATGTGGAATGGGTGGATCTTCCGGTAGAGGATGCGTTTGTAGATTTCCCTGCGGATGCGGACACGAATGCCCCCAGCTTATGGGGCGTGCAAAGTGGCAAGAAATTGGGAGAGCGCGAGGCGCATGCGCTGATCCGGGGAGAGGTCGATGCGATTTTCACACACGGCTCCCATGCGGTGGATACGAAGCTATTTCTGGGTGCCAGAACGCTGATCGATCTCGGGGAAAGCCGGCACGGAGACAACCAAGTGCACAGCTCCAAGCCTTTCCTGTTTACTGCCTCCACCGACTTGATCCGGGAACGACGGGATCTCGTGGACCGACTGCTTGCTTATTCGCTTCTTGCTTCGGAATGGGCCAAACAAAACCGCAGCCACGTCCGAACGATATTCGCGAGAGAGGGCGCGCTGCCCGAGGAACTCGTTGAACCTTCCTATTCGAAGGAGCTGCATCAGCAGTTTAACGTCGATTTGAATTCGGAGTATGTAGACCTTTTAAGAGAACAAAAAGATTTTCTGTTGGCCCATGGATTTTTGGCGCGGGATTTCAAGGTGGAAGACTACGTGGATTGGCAGCGCCTGGAATCAGCTAGACAATTAATTGCTTCAGGAGAAATAAGCGATAAAGAATGAGGTGGAAGCATGGCACAAGCACGAAAAAGGGAACTGCATCTAGGCGCATTCCTCTCTAATGTCGGCATGCATTTTGGTGCATGGCGCTTGCCTGATACGGATCCGCTGCAGTTTCTCAATATTGATTATTTCAAAGAAATGGCCCTAACGGCAGAACGCGCGAAGTTCGATATGGTCTTCTTCGCCAAAAACTCTGCGATTCGCGCGCCGTTCTATGCGAAATACGCCATAACCGGCTCCGGGACGTTGGATCCGACGACGGTCATAACCGCGCTTTCCGCCTATACGAATCGAATCGGCCTGGTCAGCTCGGAATCGACGACCTACAATGATCCGTTCGACGTCGCCCGTAAATTCGCCTCGTTGGATCATGTCAGCAAAGGGCGGGTCGGCTGGAATGTCGTGACTTCCCAGCTGGATGGCGAGGCCCAAAATTACGGGCTGGATCATCACGTGGAACACAAGGTTCGATACGAGCGGGCTGAAGAGTTTTTCGATGTCGTTCTGAAATTGTGGCACTCTTGGGATGAAGACGCCATAGTGGCGGATAAAGAGACCGGCATTTTTGCGGACATCGCCAAGATTCATGCGATTGATCATGAAGGCCAGTGGTTTAAGGTGCGCGGTCCTTTAAACGTTCCGAGATCCCCCCAAGGCTATCCCGTGGTCGTGCAGGCCGGCGGATCTCCGGAAGCTTTGAAGCATGCTGCGAAGCACACCGAAGTGTTATTCAGTAATCCGCCGACCTTCGAGTTCGCACGCAAATTCTACGCGGATTTGAAGGCGGAGATGGAGGCATACGGCCGCGCGCAGGAAGAGCTCGTTTATTTGCCGGCAGTCCAGACAATCGTCGGTAAAACCGAAGAAGAGGCGAAGTATAAAGCGGAGCAGTTGAATAGCCTGGTCCATCCGGCGATCGGCGTCGCCTTGCTCTCGATGATGCTTCATTTCGATTTGTCGGGTTATGACATCGATGGTCCGCTTCCGGAGATCCCAAATTTGGACCAAGTGAATAGCATCAAAAGCACGGCTTTCCACATCGTTTCGCTGGCAAGAGAACAAAACCTGACCATTCGCGAATTAGGCAGGCGGACAGCCGCAAGCCGAGATTATTGCCAGTTCATCGGCAGCGCCGAGCAGGTAGCGGATCAAATCGAATATTGGTTCACGAATCATGCTTGCGACGGCTTTAACCTGACTTTCCCCAATTTGCCGGGCGGCTTGAACGATTTTGCCGAGCTCGTCGTGCCTTTGCTTCAGGAACGGGGAATCTTCCGGAAGGAATATACCGGCACGACGCTGCGCGAGCATCTCGGCCTGCGATATCCTTCCAATAAGTTTTCAAGAGAGGAACTGGCGAAGTAGCCTAAAACAGGAGGGAATAGAAGTGGCAAAAAATAAATTCTGGAGATATGAGAATGTCATTATCTTGCTGATGTTTCTCGTCAGCGGCTTGATTTGGATGGATCGGCTGAGCATCGCATTTCTTTTTCCGTATATCAGCAAGGATCTGAAGCTGGATAATACCCACCTCGGCCTTGCGATGTCAGCTGTTGCTTTCACCTGGGCGGTTTCCGGCTTCGTATTCTCCTTTATTTCGGATCTGTTAGGAAAAAAAAAAGTCGTTCTTGTGATCATGACTCTGTTATTTTCTCTTAGCACTTTGTTCAGCGGCGTGTTCTCTACGTTTGCCGGACTGATTTTGATGCGCTTTTTGATGGGGATTGCAGAAGGCCCGGTAGGTCCGATCGGGGCATCGACTGTCATGTCGGTATCCTCCGAGAAAAGCAGAGGTTTTAAAGTCGGTTTTTTCAATAGCAGCAGCGCGCTGCTCGGCAACTCCTTGACGCCTATTGTGACGGTGGCGTTGGCCGAAATATTCGATTGGCGTATTGCATTTTATGTATTGGCGGCACCCGGAATTATTTTAGCGCTGATTCTATTGAAGTACATGAAAGAGTCATCTATCGGAGGAGAGACGCAGGAAACGAGGAAACCTAAAAAGGTTTCGCTCAAGGAGTATAAAGAAATCCTGACCAGCCGTAATGTCTGGCTCTCGATTGTGAATGCAGTTTTCTTCATCGCAGGTCTTTTGACACTGTCCAGCTTCTTGCCGCAATTTATTCATAACGTAGCCAAGTTTTCGCCTTCCCAATCGAGCGTGTTGTTCTCGGCCATCGGCTTGGCCGGATTTATCTGGATGATGCTGGTGCCTTACATATCCGATAAGGTTGGGCGTAAGAAAACGGTTCTCTTTTTCAGTTTTATCAATTTATTGATCCCTTTCGTCGCAGCGACCCTATATACGAATTACACGCTGGTGTTTATTGTGTTGCTGATATTTTATATCGGGCAAGCGTTTAACACGATTATACTGCTGGTCATTCCCGGGGAGTCTGTATCGCCGGCGCTGTCTGCATCAGCCATTGGCCTGGTTCTTCTGGTCGGCGAACTGATCGGGGGTACATTCGGGCCTACGCTGGCAGGCATTTTGGCGGATAAGTATAATCTGTTCGCACCGCTTTGGCTAACTGCAGGGTTCAGTGCCATCGTGTTTCTGGTCTCTTTAGGGTACAAAGAATCCGCTCCGGTAAAAAGAAAGCAGGAGCAAAGACAGAAGGTGGAAAACGTCCCGGTTGTCGGATAGTCCGCTGGACGATCTGTAATAAAAGGTATTGACAGCATGGTTTGGGCGATGATATATTTCCGTTAACAAATCCAAGTAATTATATTGGATTAATATTAAAAGGCTCGACCGAACAATCGGAGATGCTTCCTGTTTCATATGGGAACGTCTCCGTTTTTTATTGTCCGGGCTTGTAGTGCCAATAGAATGGAGAGCGTTAAGATGTCAAAAGTCGTAATTCTTTCGGGAAGTCCATCTAAAGTGTCACGTTTGAACGGCATCGTCGACGTGACTGAGCGCGCACTGTTTCAATCGGGAACTGTTGTGAATCGGGTGCATATCGCGGATTTGCCCGCAACCGACCTAGTCCTTGCAAAGTTTGACAGCGCCGAGATTACCAGCGTAAACCGGCTGGTAGAAGAATCTGACGGCGTGATCATTGCCAGTCCGGTGTACAAAGCTTCATTCACCGGATCCTCAAAGCTTATCTTGATCTTCTTCCGCAGAAGGGGCTAAGCGGAAAACTCCTTCTGCCGCTATTTATCGGTGGTTCTGCAGCCCACTTATTATCGATTGATTACGGGCTTAAACCGGTTCTCTCCGCTTTGGGAGCGAAGCACATCCTGGGCGGCGTTTATGCCGTCGACAGCATGGTAACCCGTGAAGAGCAAAACGGATATAAACTGGCAGTCGAATTGCAACAACGGTTGAATAAAGCACGCAAGAGTTCATTGAAGAGCTTGCCTGGAAATCAGTCAGGGAGCAAAAAATCACCGCGACGGCAAAGTAACGAAATGGAGGGCATAAAGGATATGGAAGTCTTTTGGTTTATTCCGACACACGGGGACGGACGGTATCTCGGAACGACAAAGGGAGCGAGATCAGTCGATTTTCACTACATGCAGCAAATCGCTCAGGCTGCCGACCGGCTAGGATTTGGCGGCGTGCTTCTTCCAACAGGCAAGTCCTGTGAAGATCCATGGGTAGCGGCCGCATCGTTGATTCCGGTTACGGAACGATTGAAATTTCTAGTGGCCGTTCGACCGGGGTTGATGTCGCCTACCGTTGCGGCCCGCATGTCGGCTACCTTCGACAGACTTTCGGGAGGACGGTTATTGATCAATGTGGTAACCGGCGGTGACCCGGTCGAACTCGCAGGCGACGGATTATTCTTGGACCATGATGCCCGATACGAATTGACCGACGAATTCCTCTCGATTTGGAGAAGCGCGCTGGAAGGCGAGCAAGTCGACTTCGAGGGACGGTATGTCACGGTAAAAGGCGCCAATGTTGTCTATCCCACGATCCAGAAACCTTACCCACCGCTCTACTTTGGCGGATCCTCCACAGCGGGTCATACCGTAGCGGCCAAACATATCGACGTTTACTTGACCTGGGGCGAGCCGCCGGCACAGGTGGGAGCCAAAATCCAACAAATTCGGGAGCTTGCGGCGCAGCAGGGCAGAACGGTAAAATTCGGCATTCGTCTCCATGTGATCGTACGCGAAACGAATGAAGAAGCGTGGAGCGCGGCACGTGAAACGATTCGTTATGTGGATGACGAAACGATTGCGGAAGCGCAAAAAATATTTGCGCGTTTCGATTCGGAAGGGCAAAAGCGCATGACGCAGCTTCATAAAGGAAACCGTGAGGCGCTGGAGATCAGCCCGAATCTCTGGTCCGGAATCGGCCTTGTGCGCGGCGGAGCCGGAACCGCACTTGTAGGCGATCCCGAAACCGTAGCCGAGCGGATGAACGAATACGCCGATCTGGGGATCGAAACGTTCATATTATCCGGATATCCTCATCTCGAAGAGGCATATCGCGTCTCCGATCTGCTTTTTCCTCTGCTACCGCTGTCTTCACAACGCAGAGAAACGGAAGGCCAGAGCTATATCAGTCCGTTCGGAGAATTGATCGCCAACAACGAGCGGCCAAAATCGGAAGCGAGCAAATCCGAAAAGAACCGGACAGTAAACAAACCCATTGCAGAGCATTAACTTAATTCGAAAGGAGGCGGCGGTCATGAGCATCAAAGCGGTTGGAACCCGCTTGCGCGTCGAAGGCGCCGGCAAACGGTTCGGTGAGGTTGAGGTCCTGAAACGTATCGATCTTGAAGTCGAAACAGGGGAATTCGTTGTTGTGGTTGGAAGAAGCGGCTGCGGCAAAAGTACGTTGTTGCGGCTGATTGCCGGGCTTGAGCCGCCCAGCGAAGGTTTCATCCTACTCGATCATGAACCATTGAACGGGATACATCCCGACACGCGTATGCTTTTTCAGGACGCTCGGCTCCTGCCTTGGAAAAAAGTAATCTCCAATGTCCGGGTAGGCGTAAGAGGGGGAGACAAACAACGGGCGAAGGAGGCACTTGAATCGGTAGGCCTATCCGATAAAGCGAATCAATGGCCGAAGGTGCTGTCCGGAGGACAACGCCAACGTATCGCACTGGCAAGAGCGCTGGCAGGAAACCCACGCCTTCTCCTTCTGGATGAACCGCTGGGAGCGCTGGATGCCTTGACCCGGATTGAAATGCAAGAATTAATCGAAAATTTATGGCTGCTACAAAGTTTTACAGCCATTCTCGTCACCCACGATGTATCGGAAGCCGTTGCTTTGGCCGACCGAGTGATTCTCATCGAAAATGGGTCGATTGCTTTCGATATTCCAATTTCGTTGGCGAGGCCGAGAAAACGGGATGCCGGGTTCGCGCATTACGAGAAGCTGATTCTCGACCGTGTGATGAACCGGCCCGCGGGATACGCGGCAAGATCCGCCGCAAAGAGCGTGTGACCACAATCTGACAGTAGAGAGGGATTATCATGAGAATCAAAATTTTTCATCTGCCGGTCATTCTGGTTGCATCTATCGTCTTGTTGATAGCAGCCGGATGCAGCAAGTCTGTCTCAAGCCAATCGGATCTGGAGAGCGTGAAGCTGGATTTCGCTTACTACAATCCTATAAGCCTGGTATTGAAGGACAAAAAGTGGTTGGATGATGAGCTTGTCAATGAGGGCATCAAGGTGGAGTGGGTACTGAGCGCGGGCAGCAATAAGGCGCTTGAACTGTTAAACAGCCGAAGCATCGATTTCGGATCGACCGCGGGTGCAGCCGCCCTTCTTGGCAAGGCGAACGGGAATCCTATCAAGTCAGTCTATATTTATTCAAAACCGGAATGGACAGCTCTTGTTTCTTCACCGGGATCCGGCATTCGCAAGGTCGAGGATCTGAAGGGTAAGAAAATAGCGGTGACCCGTGGCACGGATCCTCATATTTTCCTCCTGCGCGCGCTGGATCAGGCGGGTCTTACGGAAAAAGACGTCGAAATTGTCCAATTGCAACATGCTGACGGAAAAGCGGCACTTGAAAAAGGCGATGTTGACGCATGGGCAGGTCTGGATCCCCATATGGCGCAATCGGAAATAGAAAAACAATCCGTTCTTTTTTTCCGCAACCCGGACCTCAATACCTACGGGTTTCTGAATGTCAGGGAAACATTCGCCAAGGAACATCCGGACATCGTGAAGACGGTATTGCGAGCTTATGAAAAGGCAAGAAAATGGGCGCTTAAAAATCCCGCCGAATTCGCGAAGATCGTTGCGGCCGAGACGAAGCAATCCGATCAGGTGGCTGCCAAAGTGCTTGAGCGCACCGACATCTCCAATCCGGTCATCGGAGACGTTCATCGCGAGACGATTCGGGCCGCTGCAAGCGTCCTGCTAAAAAGCGGGATCATAGAATCCTCAACAGACATCGACCAGGTCATCGGGGAATTAATCGACCCTCAGTATGTAACAGGCATTACCTTAAAATAGGAGGAGGTTAGCATGCACAAGCGGTTTAACAAAATTACGGCACATGGAATCGGTTGGATTATTCCGGTTCTTCTGATTATGGTCTGGCAAGTTGCTTCAGCGAACGCATGGGTTCCGGCAAATCTAATGCCTCCTCCGGCAAAAATCGTGTCGACCCTGTTCAACTTGTTTGCAACCGGAAAACTTGCCGATCATATCGGCATTACAACGTACCGGGTTTTTATGGGGTTTTGGTTGGGAACTGGGGTCGCTTTGGTGCTCGGTATCTTAAATGGCTATTTCCGAACGGCACGCAATCTTATCGATCCGCTTATCCAAGGTCTGCGGAACATTCCGTCTCTGGCCTGGGTGCCTCTGTTTATTCTGTGGATGGGGATTTACGAATCCTCCAAGATCGCGCTCATAGCGCTGGGCGTTTTCTTTCCCGTCTACTTGAACCTTGTCTCCGGCATTCAGAGGGTGGATCGAAATCTGCTCGAAGTGGGATGGGTGCATGGTTACAGGGGATTTAGACTGATCATACACTTTTTTCTTCCTTCTGCTCTGCCTTCTTTGGTCGTCGGACTTCGAAGCGGGCTCGGCCTTGGGTGGATGTTTGTCGTTGCAGCTGAGATTATGGGGGCAAGCAAAGGCCTTGGCTTTCTCATGACAGACGGTCAGACCACGGGGCGACCTGCATTAATCATAACCAGTATCCTGCTCTTTGCTCTACTTGGCAAATGGACGGACTGGCTGTTGGAGGCGGCGGGAAGAAGAGTGTTGAGTTGGCAGGACACCTATGATTCTGGCGGGAGGAGACACGTGACTTCATGACGACAAGAGGACAAAAACTTATCGACAGCTTACGAGACGGCAGACGCGTCTGGCTGGACGGTAAAGAGGTGGATGTCACCAGGCATGGCGCTTTTTCCGGCACCTTGTCGACGGTTGCGCGGTTATACAACGGTCTGGATGATTCCGCCGTGCAACAATCGATCGGATTTCAGCCTCCCGGCTCGAACCGGTTTGCCCATCGTTCGTTCCTTGTGCCTTACTTGAAGGAAGAGCTGTTGCAGCGAAGTCATTCCTTCTATTACTGGGCTAAAGAAACGCATGGCGTAATGAGCCGTTTGCCGGATTATGCTCGTTCTTTGGTTACGGGATGGTATGCCTCTAGAGATCAAATAGGAAAGTTGGTTCCTAACTTTTCCGAAAAAATCGAGAGTTATTACAAACTGGCCCGGGATCACGATCTTTTCCTGACAACGGCTCTGCTCGATCCACAAATCGACCGTTCCAAGGGGCTGGAGGATTCAAAGGCGGTGGAAAGCATTCTGCATGTGGTTAAAGAGACGTCTGATGGGATTATCGTAAGAGGAGCCAAAATGATTGCGACCGGAGCCCCATATTCGCATGATTTCATTATTTTTCCTTTCCATAAAGTGAGGACGGAGAATGCAGCACATGCGCACGCTCTCATCGTTCCAGCGAATTCGGCCGGCCTGCACATCGTTTGCAGGGAATCTTTCGCGGCTGACCCTACTCAGGATAAAGACGATCACATTCTGAGCTCACGGTATGAGGAAATGGATGCTGTATTGTTTTTCGATGATGTTCTTATCCCCTGGGAAAGGGTGCTCATACACGGTAACCCCGAAGCCGTTTGGGCCTTTCGGATGAATCGGACGGCCAATGCGTTGGCTTTTCATCAGACGGTCGTACGCCTGCAGGCTAAGCTTGAATTCTTGGCGGGAATCGCGCTCGCGGCAGCTGATGCCATCGGTGTGACGGGGTTTCTTCATATCCAGGAAAAGCTCGGCGAACTGATTACGCAAGTGGAAACCGTGAAGGCGCTGCGGATCGCTTCTGAAGCTCAAGCGGAACCGAATGAGGATGGCGTATGGATACCCGCGCAGGGTCCGATTGATACGGCAAGAATCTTAGGACCGAAGCTGTATCCACGGGCCATCGAGATTTTACAACAAATCGGAGCGGGAGGTTTCATTCAAGTGCCGTCCAGATTGGAGGATCTGACCGGACCGCTGTCGACGCTCATGAATAAATACTTCTCCGGGGCAACGGTGGGGGCGCATGAAAAAGTCAAACTTTTCAAGTTGGCTTGGGATTTGTTCGGTAGCCAGTTGGGCGCGCGCCATGAACTATACGAGAGATATTATGCCGGCGACCCGGTCCGGGCTTCCGCGGCACTATACCTAAATGCGGACAAAGACCAATTTACGGTGCCCGTTTGGAACCTGCTGAAAGAAAAGAGCAGTTTTTCTTGAAGGACCGTATTTAGAGCCGCGTTTCGTAATACGATTGGTGTTTGCGGTAAACTTCCCTGACGAAAAAACGCTAGGGTCAACGCCTGCAAAAGCAACTAATTTCTTGGCGTGATTAAACCGGTTGATTTCCCCGATCTCGGACAAAATCGTTGCCGCGATTTTGCCGCCGATCCCGGGAATCGACTGGATAATCATAAATTCTTCAACTTCTTTAGCAAGAGCATCGATCTTATTTTCAAGGTGTAATAGGTGCTCTTGGTACTGAGGGAGTAGGTTGATGTATAACTCAATGCTCACGAGATGGCTGTTGTAGGCTGTCTCCTGAAAAGGGTTATTCGCCGCTGCCGCTAGAATGGCCTCGGCCTTTCCGCTGGCCCAGCTTTCGGAACGTCTAGGGCAGAGGCACGCGATTCTGTCCGTAAGTTTCGTTAATCCGGCTTTAAGTACGGTTTTGGACGTTGGAAATTCCCTTAAGACCGATAAGGAAACGGTGGAGTAAAGGTCTCCAAAGATCCCTCTGTAGTCCGGGAAGACTTGGTCTAAAACCGACTGGAAATGAAGCTTAACCTGGATATACATATGAGTAATGGATTCGTGTTGTCGTGTCAGATGACGAAGGTTGAGCAGTCCAACATCTCTTTGTTTATGGTTTTCAAAATCCTCTTTGTAATAAAGCTCGCACAGTTGGTAAGCATCCACAGCATCTGTTTTTACTTTGCGAAGACTGGATTTCTTCGCTTGGTGAGAAATAAGTGGGTTAACCACCAAGAACAAGATCTCTTGCGATTCAAGAAACTGTATGACAGCTTGATGGTAATGCCCCGTTGACTCCAAAATTACAACAGGGGAGGAGCCAGTTTTACTGCGGACTTCGTTGATAATGCTCAATAAATCCTTAAACCCTTCAAGCGTATGAAGGAAACGAAAGCTCCTGCCGTAGGGCAATGTCATTAAGTTAAGACGCTGGGTCAAAAACCAAGAAAAAGAGCAGGTTATCGAAAAGATAGCCCGCTCTTTTTTTGCATGAAATAAGAAAAAAGCACTTGACAAGCAGTTGGAAATATGTGGCGAAGCCCCTTGAAAAACGAGGAGGTTACGCCCATGAATGAGTACGCGAATTCACTAAAAGAAACGCTGCCATCTCTCATACGAGAAATGGCAGCCGCACCCGCACCTTATGTCAAAAACCCTGAAAAAGATTTTACCCGAAAGAAAAGATGCCCTTTGAAACGGTTATGCAGCTCCTGATTGCCATGGGGGGCAACAGCTTTTCAGGTAGGCGTAGTCTGGCCACTCGCCGCGCAAATATTTGGCCAATTCACGAGCCTTCTTTTTGGATGATGTGCGTTTTTCCGTCACGCTAGTTCCCCTTCCAATGTTAATCGTTCGCTCATGTTGAGGCGGAATGTACCATAAGGGTTTACGTGGGTGTAAACGAGTGGCGTAAGCGCCCGTAAATCCTCCGGTGCCATTGTATCAAACCATCTTTTGTCAGAAAGAATATTTTGCAGCATGAGGGTGTTGACGTAGACGAGACAATTCTGCAGGAGATGCAAGGATAGAACGGCCATTTCTTGATCCTCTATTCGATTCGTCGCGATTTCGCCGCCTTTACCGTAAAAAATGAAGCTGTTGGCCGAGTTCCAATTTTCTACGACATTCAGGCCTTCGGTAATCTCGCGGCGCAGCTCTTCGGAGTTCAAATACTCGCATAGAAAGACCGTCTTGACGGCCTTGCCGAGTTCCCCCAAAGCTTGATAAGTTGGGTGTTTCAAGTTATTTCTCGTAAACCGTTTCAAAATGGCTTCCGTCTCGGCGGTACCAAGCCGCAGCGCAGTTGCGTACTTTATCATTTGATCGTATTGCTGACGGATCAACTCCCAATTGATCGGTCTCGTGAGAACCGGCTGGAGGTTTGAATAAGCATCGCCCTTGCCCGGTTCGGGCCGGTACAGTTTCTGTGAATGGATTGCCTTAAGACGCGGCATGAGCTGGTAACCTAGCAAATAACAGAAGGCAAACGCGACTTCGCTCTGTCCATGAGAATCGACGTAGTTTTTCTCGACTTCCATATCGGTGCAGTGACGAAGCAATCCCTCCATCATTGCAGAGACTTCTGATGACGAACAGGATTTGAGTTGCGAGTAGATACACGTCGAATTTTTCTCGACATGCCAGTAAATCATCACGCCGCGCCCACGGTACCGAATGTGCCATTCTGTCATAAGGTTCTGATCCCATGCTCCGAATTTTTTTGAATCGGAGGCGCAGGACGTGGTGCCTTCGCCCCAAACTTCCTGCGTCCGCACTTTGAAAATATGGTTGACGACATCGGATATGGCATTTCGCAAATTGTCTTTATGAATGAACTTCCGTCGCACATAAAGCAAGTCCTTATATGACTCGCCATGATCCCCGGCGCTCACACGTTTCAAGCCCGTGTTGGTTCCAAGACCGTAGAGCGAGAGAATTAGTCTTTTTTGCAGCGTGTCCCTATCCAGTATTTCTCGATTGGCAACTGTCTTAAATTGTTCCGTGAATCCGATTCGAAGATCCGCTTCTTTCATGATGTCGAGCAGGCTCGTCATTGGCCAGCGCCGCAGCATTTCGCCTTTCAACCGGGACAAGTTCATCGGCTCCGCTTGCGGCTCCAGAGGGGAAACGGCGATCCAACCGCTGCCTTTTTCCGTAAAGCGAACCTTCGGATTCTTGGGCATTCCGGCATTTAGCTTTTCCAGTCCCTCGCTCAACGATTGTTTCAAAGTAGTGATAAAGGCTTCCGCATCAAGCGGTTGCTTCAAGGCTTTGTAATTTTCTTCCCTGCGTTCTTCAAAATCGAGGGGCAGGTCCTCGTCCGGATTGCGGTACCGATTCGCGCCAACCACCCATATTTCCTTGCATCGTAGCTTATCGCGGAGAGCTTGTAGCGCGCTGATCTCGTAGTTAATCCGATTGATGTGTTCCTGCCCTTTATCGTCTTTTTCGACTAGAATTTCTCGATTCACACTGCGAATGACGCCCTCAATAGGAATATCTTCGGTGATGGGGAAGTAATGCAGCCCCGAATCCGCATATTTTTGAATCAACTCTAAGGCTCGGATCACCGGTTGGTGAACTTCGTTGTTGGATCGAAAATGAAGGATACTTAAAATTTCCGGGACCATACGTCGGTAGTGGCTGCCATATGAAGCGCGAATGACGGTATGGATTTTCTCACGGTATGCAGGGCCGGTATGTTTAAACTCCTTGATTAAATCTTTCAAGGTCTGCTCACTTACAACCGGGAAAATCACATCGCGGATAATCCCTTCCGGATTATCGACGGCTTTTTGGGCCAAGTTGAATAGTATGCCGTATTTGTTGCTTACCCGCCTAAGATCATTCAATATTTCCTTCTCTACTTTCCGTTCGGCGCGAACGCTGATCCGGTGAATAATCTGCACCAGCAAGTCCACGAGGTTATCTGTGATCTCCTGACTTCGGAGCCAGAAGAATGTGCATAACAGCGCAAAGCGAATCGGATCGGGGTGGCGGCGCAGTTCCCGGATATCCTCTGTCGAGACACGCTGCCGGTATCTTTTCAATACCTTATGAGGAGTATCCCGGAAGAGGTCATCCGGAAGTTCTAAATGCCGCAATGCTCGTAATTTATGAATTTCTTTCATTACACTTTCTAAACATGGCCTTCCGGGATCGGCCTTCAGCTCATGGAATGTGATTTGGCCATTATTATCAATAGGCAGATCTTCACCAGTATCATCGAGCATGACGATGCTCTCAATGAGAGCATCCAATTTTGCTGGTGTTGATGGGGGCAGCTTGTGAAACGTCGCTTGGAAAAACTTCTCTTCGTGGGTGTGAATGGCGGAACGGATTAGACGTTCAACACGGTCAGGTGACGGCGGTTCTACTTTCAGCTCCCGGAACCGACGGTAAATCGCATCCTTAACATGCTCCCACTCCTGGCTATGATGCAGGACATGATGAGATATCCACTCCGACATCTCTTGTACATCTTGAACGTTATCCTCTCGAAAGCCGAAAAATTCTCGGATTTGAGCGCGGTGGTATTTAATCATCCGCCCGTTCCAATCGTATTGTGCATACAGTTCTGCTGGTACTTCAATTTGCTTGGCAATGTATGAAATGACGTCTTTAGAAGCTTCGAATTTATGGAACGGAAATCGTGCCTCGTATTGGAAAAACTTAAACATGACAGCAAAACCAATCCGCGTCTCGCCGCTCTTATTCCCTATTTGCTGCATTTCGTTCGGAAGAAAGGTAAAATGCTCAATCAGCTCGTCCAGTTCCCAATTTCGCTTCACGATATTCCCTCCAATTGAAAGTTCCTATTACTGTGAGTATCGGAACTATACGATTGATTTTAGTTTATCGAAGCTGTATATTTTGTGCAATATGAGTCTCTTAAACCTTGATGTTCCGTATACAAAAACAAATTCGGAACTTTTAGATTCACTTAAGAAGATCTATTCATAAATCTTTTCATAATTGGGGTCCCGCCAACATTCCAACGAAAATATACGCTAAGCCTTCGGATATGACCGGAATCAAAGAACCATATCAAAAAGTGTATGCAGCAGCAATAACGATTGCAAAACGTGCCCACTGCGAGAACAATGTTTTGGTAAATCTCAAAAATTTCGTGTCATTCGATAGGTCCCTGTTTCATGAAGCCACTGAACGCAATAAGGAACGGGCTAAGACGAACAATCTTATGCGACTTCTTAACATCTGGTGCGAAGGAACATTTGGAATCATGAAACAATCTCATAACTTAAGCAAAACTTATAAACGAGGCATCCGTAATGGCTATGGAACACTGCCTCTTTTCGGCATTGTCTATGAACATAAAACGAATGAAGGGGTTGAGGATATTGTCCTCAACCCCTTCTGGCAACAAGCCCACACGGACTAGGCATTTATTCTAAATCACCTTAGAAGAATTCTCCGGTTCACATTTTTCTACAGTAGATTGGGATTATTATGCTCCCATATTATTATTATTATTATTGAATCTGTAGGTATGAGTCTAATATCATAATTATTTTTTCGCTGTTCTTATTAACGACAATGATAGATAAATAAGGGTGATTATACTACTAAATATAAGCAGAATTGTGAAAAAGGGCTCCTCTAAATTGTATATTGACAAAACAATTAAGAGAATACCTGAAGATAGTAATATAGATATATTTTCTTTATGACGCTTGCTGAACTTATGTTTTATCATTCTGAGTACCAACACTAAATTAATCAATGCATAAAGAGTTAAGGTAATATACGTAATTATCATTTTTTCCTCCATATAACTAAGTTCAGGGAGCAGACGTCGCCTGACTCCAACCTGCTCCCTGACATTTCAATTAATTAGAAATTTGAGATGTAGCCATATGCATCAGCCACATCGTCCTCACAGTCGGCAAATTTATCTATGGCTGTAGCGGCAGCAACTGCAGCAGCTCCGCCAGAACCAACAGCGCCAACTATTGTTCCCCAAGATATTATGAATGTTCCTAAAGCAACACAGAACGCATTAACAGCCAATGTGTAATCCTCACGGTCTTCTTCAAAAGAATCTACAGATGACTTGGCAGAATTAAACAGAAGGTTACTTGTATATACATAACTTGAAATATGACTGCCGGCCGGCTCTATCCAATCTGAAGTATAGGTATCATCGAAGGCAACATCATTATAGCATGCGAAGTAATATTCACTATAATCCGAGCTGTAATAATGGCATGTTTCCGGGTATCCTCCATCGTCACCCAGTGTGGCGAGTTGCCTTTCCGTTGGTTGGGATTTTAGTTCCCCATTAACATAGAGTTTATTATCTTTTGTGAGTAAATATGTATCAACCTCGGTGTTGTCAGAAAACTTATCTTTGTACTCTACAACTGCTTGAAACTCAGGCTCGAGCGTATAATCGTTTACCTCCGTGACTGTGAACGAGATGCCCTTATTACTTTCTTTGTCGATCTTAACGATTGTCTGTTTAGCCACAGAGCCAAGAAGTAGAATCCTCGTTTAGAATGAAGTTGCCCAGACCCATTCCAAGGAGAGATTCTATTCATGACTCATTATCAGATTACCCTAGATCAGGAACTTTTGCATCAATTATTTATCGGTACGGACCGAGATGCGGGCGTGGCGAAATTACTGGAGTCGGTGCTAAACCAGGTGTTAAAGGCCCAAGCTACAGAGCAGCTTGCCGCAAAGACATACGAGCGTACAACAGAACGAAAAGGATACCGCAACGGCAGCTATGAGCGTGACCTGATCACTCGTGCGGGAAGCATTACGCTGAGAGTGCCTCGTTTTCGGGACGGTACGTTTTCCACGGAGCTATTCGCTCGCTATCAACGCAGTGAGCAGGCCTTGGTGCTGACGCTCATGGAGATGGTAGTAAACGGCGTCTCCACAAGAAAGGTCACGAATATCACAACAGAACTGTGTGGCACGGAGTTCTCCAAATCCACGGTGAGTGAGCTGTGCAAAAACCTGGACCCGATCGTGCTGGAATGGAACAACCGCTCGCTTCACCATAAGGCATACCCGTTTATCGCCATTGACGCCTTGTACATAAAGGTGCGGGAAGATGGCAGAGTATACTCCCGCGGCGTACTGGTCGGATACGGTGTGAGTGACCAAGGCCAGCGTGAAATCCTAGGGCTCAAGGTATGCGACACAGAATCGGAGAGCAGTTGGAGCGAGTATTTTCTCTGGTTAAAAGAACGAGGACTGCACGGTGTAGAACTTGTGACAAGCGACCACCATAGTGGGCTGGTTCGGGCGGTTCGGTAACATTTTCAGGGTGTTACTTGGCAGCGGTGCCAGACCCATTTCACGAAAAACATCCTTAACGCTGCACCCAAGTCGCTTCAAGCGGAGATCGCCAGACGTGTCCGCTCCGTTCTGGACGCCCCGAATATGGAGGAGGCACGTGCAAGTCTGGAGGAGACGCTCAAAGCTTGTCAACAGAACGCTCCAAAGGCAATGGGGATTCTGGAGCAAGGGTTTGAAGATGCCCTAGCCATTCTGGCCTTTCCCGAGCCGTACAGGCTCCGTCTACGCACCACAAACGGTATGGAGCGTCTTAACCGCGAGATCCGCCGGCGTGAGAGCGTTATTCAGATCTTCCCGAACCAAGCATCTGTCATCCGTCTATTAGGAGCGTTGTTGATGGAGGCCAACGAGAGCGGGATGCATAAACGTTTCTACATGGATATGACCGAGTTCCATGAATGGAAAAAAACGAAATCTAAGCCCGAACCCACTGCAACCGAGTAATTTCATGCGCGGGGATTTTACACACAAATATGGACTTGACCACTATCGAGGAACAATAGTTAAATATTCAAACAAAAGCAAGGGCTGCCGATCTAATCTGCGGTCCTTGCCTTTGTTTGATACCGAATCATTGAATTGACAGAGGACGGCATTTGATATGGAATAATAATTCCATCTACTTTGCCCCTGGTGACAGCTACGCTGGTACTACCCCATATAGCGATGAACCATTGTGGAAACTTTATTGTAGGGTAAAAGAGACAGGATATTTTGACATTCCAAAGATTATGGAGAGTAAGGGAGAAAAAGCACCTTCATTAATAGAAGACTATTATAAATCTACGATATATTCGGGCATAGCGTTAAGTGTGAAGATAACAGAGGATAGTAGCTTACATCGTACTATCCATAAAGCTAAAGGCAGCGAGTTCAATAATGTAATGGTAATTGTCAAAGGTAAGGACGGTTATAAGTACAATGAAGAAAGGGATTTAGGGTTCTTACTTGATCCTGATATAAATGGGAATGAAGATCACAGGGTTAACTATGTAGCTTGTAGTAGGGCGAAAAAGAATTTGTTTATTTGTGTGCCGGAGATTTCAAAGGTATCCCAAAATGCATTGATGGGTAGATGTATAGTAATAAACCTTCATGATCTTCGCTCGCAAACCTAGCATGATCCTCAGAGGGAATAAAGCTCGGTTCGATTAATCCGACTCGTAACAGTCTTGCAATCCATTCAGCATCGCAAACATCGGTTTTCATGCTTACCCGATAACAAAAAACAAATTACCGGGATCTGTAAGAAAACGTTTATAAGAAATGTATGGTATCTCAAAGGTATAATTTGAAAGGTCCTTTCTTATATTTCATGACCAACAGTAAACCCTGTCGTGCAAAAGCAAACACAAATAGTATTTTAAGAAATCAGATAAGGGGTTGTTGTAGTGGATCATTCATATTTTGGTCCTCTGTATACCGGAGGGGCACAATTCCTCAGGTCTTGAGTATCAAAGATACAGTAGCCCTATATATGTTTTTTAATTATTTAAGCAATAGTCCTGTTTCTATAAAAAGCTTGGGACTTGAAATGACAAATGATTTTTCTTTGAGTGGAGTATATGATTTCTGGAATTACTGATAAAAATACTGGTGGGTTTGAGGCCTTTTGTGAAGGCTTCAAGGAAAAAATGAATATATTTTCTTCCTACAGAACCAAAGTGGTGAAGAAATGTTAATGACAGGATTAAACAATGTTATAGTTGAAGATAAATCTGATTGGGATAGCGGGCTCATCGAATAAATTAGTAACTCAACATTCGCAGCTTGAAATTTCGAACAAACCCTTGATGTAACAGGCAATGCCTCCGCAAAATGATCGTTCTTGACAGAAAAACACCTCACTTGTTTGGTAAAATGGAAGTGACTAGCAACCATCCCAAACAAAGAAAGGTGTTGTACTTCCTATGTTACACCACAATCCGCTGTCTGAGAAGGATAAAGAACGCATTTCTGACTTATTTTCGACTTTAGGTATTGGACAGATTCTTCGTAAAGCTGGCATCAAAAAATCCTTTGGAATGTCTAGTTTAGCGGTCTTTCAACTGATCTTCTCTCTAGTTTTCCAGGGTCGAAACTGGTTTCGTCTTTTGGAAGGAGAACGAAGATCCTCCTTGCCGGGAAAAGACGTAGTCTATCGTTTTCTGAATCACTCTCGATTTGCTTGGCGGCGATTTCTGCATGCACTCAGTTTGAAGATGGTCAGCCATTTTGAATCGCTCACTTCATCCTCACGCATTAAAGCGTTTATCATCGATGATTCCGTTATTAACCGTAATCGCAGTAAGAAGGCTGAACTACTCGCCCGGGTCCATGATCATACGACCGGTCGCTTCGTTCGCGGATATACGATGTTGACGCTTGGCTGGTCGGATGGATTCAGCTTTGCGCCGATCGATTTTGTCATGCTAAGCTCCGCCAAACTGGCAAACCGCTTTTGCGAAATGAAAGATCATCTCTTTAAGCGTTCACAGGGTTACAAGCGCCGGACCGAAGCGCTGACTCGCAAACCCGATGCGGTAGTCTCTTTGTTGGACGATGCGTTAAAAGCCGGATTTTCGGCTGATTTCGTGCTGATGGATAGTTGGTTTACGCAAGTTCCGTTATTAAAAGATCTGATGACCCGGGGACTGCATGTGATTGGAATGATCAAGGACATGAAGCAGCGCTACTTCCTTGGCGACAAACGATTGTCTCTGAAGGAATTGTATGCCTCCTTACCCAAATCCAAAAAAGCAGATATCCTGGGCTCGGTATTGGTTCATACGGCTTACGGATTGCCAATTAAGCTGGTATTCGTACAAAACCGAAACAAACGTCGGGAGTGGCTGGTTATCCTTAGCACTGATCTCGATTTAGACGATCAGGAAATCGTCCGAATTTACGGAATGCGCTGGAGCATCGAAACCTTTTTCAAATTCACCAAGTCGTTCCTAAAGCTTGGATCTGAATTTCAGGGGCGTTCCTTCGACATGCTCATAAGCCATACCACTATTGTGTTTACCCGCTATTTAGTCATGGAGTGGGAGCATCGTCAGGAGAATGACCAGCGCTCGCTTGGCGGTTTGTTCTTCCTATTTTCGGACGAGGTCCGTGACATAGATTTGAAACTGGCCTTGCAACAACTCATTTCATTCTTTGTAGAATTAGTCGAAGCCAAAACGAAAACAGTCTACCATCTTGAGTCAAGTGCAGGAATGGATGGCTGGTTTACCTAACTACATCAAGGGTTTGTTTGGGAAACTAAGCTGCGAAAGTTGAGTTAGTAATAGCAGTTAGCAGAGTGGTTCACAATATTCTTTTCATGGTAATTTCTGGTGGTTCATGACATTTTATTTTTTGTGTTTATCATGTGCCGCGGCAAACCCAATAAAATCAACAAGATTCAAGAGATCTTTTACACCTAACAGAAATGTGTCTGATGACATTAAAGTCGGTGTCTTAACAGTATTGTTAGTGCTTTTCCAATAATGTTGGTGACTGTTCGATATTAAAAAAGCTGGAACCAGTAAAAAAGTGTGGAACCAGTAAATGTAAAAAGACCATTAGACTGAAAATTATAGTATTTTCTTAGTGCTTAGATCGATTAAATGATCCCTGTAAAATACTACATGCTCCACGTGTATGTGCATTATTAAATAATTGGTAATATAATGCAGGGGGCGTTTCCCAGGCGAAGGCGCGGGAGCATCCCTTGTTTTTTGTTGAACTAAGGGGCAGTTTGATTCAACAGCGGCTATTATCACCGTTTTGTACCTAAACACAAAGAGCGAAGGCTGCCGAATGTCGGCAGCCTTCCTTTGCATCTTTCGGTTATTTTGGGTTCAGTCTTCTTATCGGTTAGCGGCAGGAATCCAGCCTGAGAGGATTGCGCCTCCGCTCGGGTGGTTACCTGCGGCAAGCTCGCCTCCATGCTGGCGGATGATTCGCTGTGATATGGTCAGCCCTAATCCGGCTCCTCCCGTGGCACGATTTCTCGACTGCTCTCCCCGGTAGAGAGGTTCAAAGATACGTTTGAGCTCCTCCGGCACAAAGCCCGGCCCTGAATCTTGGATCGTGAACGAAACTCGATCTCCTTCCCGGCGGCATTGAACGAGAATTCGGCCATGAGCAGGCGTGTACCTTACAGCATTATCCAACAAATTGCTCAAACCGCGCTCTAATAAGTGCAAATCCGCTCTAATCAAACAGTCATCCGGCACGTAAAGGGCGACGATTGATATGTGCTTCTGCTGCGCTTGCGGCTTCAGGCTGTCGATCGATTTCTGAACAATATCGTTAAAGTCAGCGCTGTCCTCGCTTAGCTCCGTTTCCAAATACTCCATCTTCGTAAAGGTGAAGAGATCCTCAACCAACCGGTCCAATTGAGACGATTTCTCCTTGCAAACGGCTACATACTTTGCGATTTGATCCGGTGTTCGTGCAATGCCTTGCTCGAGCCCGTCCAAATAACCGCGCAAGGCGAATAAAGGTGTTCGCAAGTCATGCGCGACGGCAGCGATAACGAATCGTCGTTCCTCCTCCAGCTCCGCTTGCTTCCGGTGCGAGTTTTCCAGTCCATTCACCATGACTTCAAACCCATCTCGAACCTCGGCGATCTCTCTGATGGTCGATGGGGGCAGCTGAACGTCCCAATCGCCTGCAGCAATTTGCCGAGCTGCCTGGCCCATTCTTTCAAGGGGCATGAGAAGGAGCCTTCGCATGCGAACGCCTACAATAAAGAAAGCGAGCAGCAGCCCTGCGAACGCAGCAACCATGGGAACCGTATATGAATTCGGCCGGTCCTCTCCAATATGGAACGATTGGGTCGTGATGAAATGTGCCGCCACAAAGAAAACCCATGGCAGCAGTAGAAGGAACACCAAGCTAAGCAAGGCATAGGAACGAATACGAAGCTTCCTCATGTTACACGCCCTCGAAGCGATAACCAACGCCCCAGACGTTGGTTAAATATTGCGGCTGATCCGGATCGAGCTCGATCTTCTCGCGAAGCCGGCTCAGATGGACACGAATCGTATGCTTATCGCCGACGCCATCCCAGAACTTCGTGAGCAATTGGTCATAGGTAAATACTTGTCTCGGGTGCTGCGCAAACAATCGCAGAAGCTCATATTCCTTCGGCGTGAGAGAGACGTTCCTTCTATCGACGAACACTTCTCTTGTGGACAAATCGAGCTTGATGCGGCCAAAGTCCAACACCTTGACCGTGCTTGTTTGCTGCGTGCCGATACGTCGTAGAACAGCCTTGACCCTGGCTACGATCTCACCAGGTGAAGCGGTTTTTACGATATAATCATCGCCACCGAGCGTCAGCCCTCGAATCTTGTCCACATCATCGCTGCGTGCGCTCAAGAAAAGGATAGGAACGTTGCTCTCCGCCCGAATCCGGCGACATAACTCAAATCCATTTTGTCCCGGCATCATGATGTCAAGGACAATACAATGAATTGAACTCTGTTGGAACACGGTCAATGCTTGAGCGGTGTCACAGGCGGTTATAACGTGAAAATTTTCGTTCTCCAAAAAGTCCCTCAATAGTTCGACGATACTTTGGTCATCGTCTACAACAAGGATCGTATTTAATACACTCACGAATATCCCCCCTTTGCATCCTAGTTTATCATTTTTTCTGCAAGAGCAAACGAAACCATATGTTTTGTGATGAATTGTTTATTGTTTTGTGACCTTTTTACAACTTGGTTTGAGATATTCATTTGTTATGCTTCTATTGCGAAGGAGGTTTTTAAATGGGCTTGGAAAACGACAGTTTCTCGTTTTTTCCATTCGGAGCTATATTTTGTCTCACACTTTTTTGTTTTGTGGCGGTGCGAATATATGCCATTCGTAATCGTTACCGAGATTTTAATCAAAAGGACTGCGACATCGCTTTGATTCTAGAAAGCCGGATGGCTAAGGGTGAACTTAACGAGAAGGAATATTACAGGCTGAAAGATCTTCTGACAAAATAAAGCCCCCTAATCAACTCGCAGGTTCAGGGATCATTTCATGGACATCATGATACGACCGACACAAGTTAAACTGACGTACTTGACTTTGGAGGGGATTTATTTATGTTGATGGTTCAAATCGTGCTTTTTGATGGCTTCGACCTTCTGGATGCCATTGCACCTTACGAGGTTTTTTGCGCCGCTGCAATGAAAGCTAAAAACTCAATATGCGTAGAATTCGTCACCGCCGAAGGGCCAAGGTCCGTGACTAGCGGCATCAACGGATTAAAAATTGAAGCAAGCGGCAGACTGAACCCGGAACGTGCGGACATCATTCTCGTGCCTGGCGCGTCGGGTGACGTCGAAGGAGATGGCCCCGATTCGATACCGGCAATTCTGGCTCGGGCAATGAATACAGAATTGATCGGTATGATTGGGCAGGCACTTGGGCAAAAAGACATCGTCATCGCCACGGTTTGCGGTGGTTCCCTGTTGCTCGCCATGGGAGGGTTGCTGGAAGGCAGACCGGCGGTAACTAACCGCCTAGGCATGGATTTACTTGGAGCAACCGGGGCAATTCCCGTCTCCGTACGCGTAGTAGACGACGGCAACCTGGTTACCGGCGGCGGCGTAACTTCGGGACTCGATGTGGCTCTTTATCTGGTAGAACGTGAGCTTGGACCGCGTATCGCACACGCGGTAGAGCAGTTGTTCGAATTTGAAAGGAGGGGAACGGTTTGGCGAGAAACAGGAATTGCGCCTAGCACTTATAAGTCCTTGACGGGCGCCGAACCGAACAAAGCGGCGATGACTTACGGCACCCTGCATAACAAAATCACACAGGCATCTGTCTTCGACGGGGATTGGGATACGACAATCGCTACGCCGGTTGGGAAACTGCAAGTCAAGCTCTCAATATCAACAAGTAATGGGATGCTCCAAGGCAAGGCAACACAAGGGGATGAGACGGTCGAGTTTATGAATCCCGAACTTCAGGACAACAAGCTTACCTGGTCGCTGCGAATCACGAAACCAATGCGCTTAAATCTGAAATTCGAAGTTGCCGCCGACGGAGATCACATGACCGGAATCGCCAAGGCCGGCGTGCTACCGGCATCCAAATTAACGGGCAAACGGCGGTTTTGATCTCATGAAGAAAGGGAAAACATTATACGGACTTTTGGCCTGTGTCACTATTCTATTTATCCTTTCCGCCTTGGTGGACAATTATATTATCGACCCCGGAGCCGAGGGATTTTTGAGCGAGAAAACCGGACTTAAGCGTGAGCTCAATCTCCCGGTCTGGTTAAACGTTATGTACGTTCATGTTGCATTTGCCTGCATCGCCATGGCGGCTGGGTTGCTCAACTTTTCTAATCGTATCTTTGAAAAAAGCCGCAAGTTCCATCGCATAAACGGCTACATTTATTTAGTGTCCGTACTTCTTGTCGTGCTGACTTCCGGATACATGGCTCCTTACGCCACCGGAGGAAAAATAAGCAGTATGGGGTTCAATGCGCTAAATATTATATGGCCGGTTATAACCATTGTGGCGTTCGTCCAAATCAAAAAGAAACGGATCATCCGGCACCGGAACTGGATGATCCGAAGTTACGCCTTTTGTTTTACGAACATGTTGATTCATCTCATCACCTCCCTTTTTCACCAGGGATTCGGTCTCGTTTACGGTACCAGCTATACAATTGGCGTTTACGGCTCCATTGTGCTGCTGCTGGTTATTCCTGAGGTCATCATTAGAACTATCGGTCAATCCAGAGAGGTTGTTGTTACCCCATAAATGAGGTGGATCACTAACCTCCGCGTGATTTGTAGTGTACTGGTTCCCTGTATATTAAGAACGAAAAATATCGCTTATGCGAAAGGAATGGTATAAGGATGAAAAAAATTTTTGGATTACTCATGTCGTTTGTACTAGTTCTAAGTCTAGTTGCCTCTGCAGCAAGTGCGAAAACAAAAGAGAAAAATGATGTATTCGAGGACAAAAGTATGCATGTTCAAATCGTATTATTCGATGGTTTCGATCTGCTGGACGCATTAGCACCATATGAAGTATTCGCTGCCGCGGGAATGTACTCAGGAGGGGCAGTTACTGTGGAATTGGTATCCGCAGAGGGTAAGCGTTCTGTCCCGAGCGGTATGAATGGGCCCGCCCTCGAAGCGCAAGCCGCATTAGACCCAAATCGTTCGGGAATTATTTTGGTGCCTGGAGCTTCGGGGAAGCCGGCGGGTAATTCGGAAGATGCCATTACGAATATATTAAAGCAGACCATGAAGACAGGCTTACCGGATATGATGAAACGAGCTTTTGAAAATAAGGAAATCACTGTGGCTACAGTATGTGGAGGTTCATTGCTGCTTGCTATGGGTGGTTTGTTGAAAGATAGACATGCAGTTACCAATCAAATAGGCATGGCTGCGTTAGGATCTCTCGGTGCAATTCCGGTTAATGCAAGAGTCGTTGAAGATGGTCCTCGCTTCGTGAGCGGGGGAGGCGTGACTTCGGGACTTGACGTGGCCTTGTATTTGGTTGAGCGTGAGTTAGGTCCCCAAATCGCAAATGCCGTAGAAAGGTTATTCGAGTACGAGCGAAGAGGCACGGTGTGGCGCGCGGAAGGCATTGCGCCGATCGACTTTAAGACGAGTCAAAAAGCGTCTAAAGAAGAACAACCGGCTGCTAGTTCCGTCATGCGGGGAATCGAACCATAACGAAACAGATAGCTCAATAAAACAACTGCAGTCGAGGACTTTATTTTCTAGTCCTTGTCTGCCGCTGTTTCTTTTATGGGGGTCAGTCCAAGCCCTTTATGATACTTTACCTGATGAATCTGAATGATGATACAACAAAGAATAAAATAAACTCGTTTAGAAAATAGAAGGCTTTTTTAGGAGGAGGGAGGCGCTATCGTGTATAAGTTGCTTCCCATGGTTTTAATTCTGTCTCTTTTTTGGAACGTACAGGGTGCTTTTGCTTGTAGTCCAAAACCATGGTCGTATGAGATACTGGCAAAGGAGTCGGCGGCAATCGTTTTATCTGGCACCACTCCAAAATTAATGTATTCAGATTGGAATACCGCCTTGAATATAGTTGACAATCACGCGATCGTGGATATGCACGGGAACAAAGAAGAAGTAAAGTTAATCCTTCAGAAGTATGCTTTGAATCATCAGGAGATAGTAAAAGCGCCGGACCAAGATGCTCCGATATGGGGATCAACCAAAAGCAACATAAACTATATCGTTTCGGCTTCTATTGTAGCTTTAGTTTTAGTTGCCGGGTATATTCATTATTTCAGAAAAAAACGAAAATAATAAAGAGCAACGAGGTTGGACGCAAGACCAATCTGCGTTGCTCTTTTTCTTAAATTTACATAATCCTGGTAACCACCATTTTTCGCGTAGCTTTTGAAATAAGGGGTAATAACGACTAGGTAAGTGCCGGATAGTATGACAATTTGCTAAAGGACTTATCCTGCAAAATTCTGTCCGTTGTCCAGGAAAGATACTGCCTCAACCCGGTATTCTTCGTAATGTTGCGAGTGTAAAGGTGCGTTTTCGTAGAGCCGCTAATTCTATAGTAGTCCACAATATAATGAAGCTCCCCATAGGATTGATCTTAAATCCATAAAGAAGATTTGCGCGAACTATCCCGCTCCGATATGGAAATCTTTCAATCTCATTTGGAGTTGCAGGACTTGAAATCGAATACAATCAGCAAGAAAATCGTCATCATTCATTCTTTTTTAATCTGGTGTTATGAGGAAGGATATATAAAGAAGAAAATTACTTGAGGGCTGCGGCCGGTAAAATTAGATAAGGCAGAACTATATCCTCAAACGAAAATAACCTTATGTCGACTAGGATGTTTTAATCCTAAATATGGTGCGATATACTGGTGATGTTAGGCAAAGAAGCCGCTATGATATTAGTTAATGAAGGATGTATTAATGGTATGGTTTATGATCGAAAGGAGTTTTTATATGAAGTTTTCTCCTAGGAGAGATCTCTGGCTATCAATCGTAATTTGGTCGAGTATTATTGTGCTGTTTATCTGTGGTCTGTCGCCTTTCTTCAAAGAAGGAGCAGGAATAATTGGTGGAACTTTTATCTTTCTTCTCTGCTTTTCAATTGCTGGCTTTTTAGCCTGGCTATGGTGTGCGACATACTATGTGTTAAATGAAAGTGACTTGTTTATTCGGAGTGGACCGGTAACCAAATCTATTCCTTTCGAGAATATCGCCAAAGTAAAGCCGATTCGATCTTGGCTAGCTAGTGCGGCTACCTCTAGTCGCAGAATTGAAATTAATTATGGCAGATATGATTATGTCCATATATCACCCCTAGATGAAGAAGCCTTTTTGACGGAATTAAAGAAGCGTTGTCCTCATTTACGCATTGAGACACGTTAGGGCTTCTGGATTGAATAATAGGTTATCATTCCCTCTCTAAACACTTGCTAATTAATGTAACGATACAAGCAGTGATGATCTTCTTGTGAACATCTAAGTCGCATGCTCGTTCAACGAGTACTTCCATGAAACTCACCTTTCTAAGGCAAACAGAATTGAGGGCTGGTGCAATAACCAAAAAAGGGTTAATCTACCCTGCGTACTTCCCCCATAGGAGCGACAGTCCGTGGTGCGCCGTGGTCGTTGTAGTCAGACTAACGGTTGGGTTCGCGATACCAAAGCTTAACGACCTTCCTCGCCAGCCGTAAGAATAGTATAAAACGCAGCATACAAATTTTCTCTTTCTGTGGTGCCCCGTAAGGGGCATGGATGGCTAACGGAATACAGATAGCTGGCATACTTTAATAGGGGTGAAAAAACAATGAAACCGTTCAGGTTCATGGATATCCTGAAGCAAGTGCTGATTTGCGGCAAGAAAGCGGCGCAAGGCGTCCGGCATGCTCCAAAGGAAACGGGAACATGGTGGAAAAAGTACAGGGGGACGAAGGAGACCAAAGAACTTCATTCAGCCGGCGGTAGCCTGTATTCCGCTCAGCGCCGAGCCATACATATAAAAATTGTGAAAAACATTTTAGTGCAAGCCGGTTCGTCGCGTAAAGGACAACAACCTGTGGTCGTTCTCATTGGAGGCGGCACTGCAAGCGGAAAGACAGCACTTCGTAAGGCTGTCATTGAAAAAGAGCTGGCAAAACGCGGAATTAAAGCAGGAACGGTAGACGCTGATGAGATAAAAGAAATGATACCGGAATACGAAACGTTGAAGAAAACGGATCCTAAGAATGCGGCTTGTCTGGTTCATAAAGAATCCTGCGACATCGCCGCCCTGCTGCTCGATCAGTTGATCAAGAACAGGATGCACTTTATATATGAGGGTACGATGGCAAGAACGAAAAACTGTGTGAAGTTGGTTGAAAGGTTGAAGAAAGCCGGATACGAGGTTCATGCTTACATCGTTGACGTACCGGTGGAAATCGCCAAGCAACGTTCTGATGAGCGCGCCAAGAGAACAGGAAGAAAAGTGCCGCATCACATCTTTGAAAACACTCACCGCTTAGTACCGAAAACAGTGGAAGCCATAAAGGATAAAGTTGACAGCTGGCAAATTTACGATAATCAGAATCAATTTAGGGCTTATTGCTTCTAACCGGTACATCGATGCTGGGAGGTACTCCAAATTTTTGCAAAAGGCGGGAATGAAGTTCCGTTGACATAACGCCTGAACATGCCGCCGCGATGAAAGAGAGGACTGCTTTGCATAAAGAAAAAAACAGTCCGCTGGATATTTATATCGACGAATGCGACCCTGATGAAGTTCTTGAGCGGGAATACCCTTTGGTCAGAAATGTAATAACTTTTTATTATTCATAACCACTTTCCCGCTGCGGAAAGTAACTAGCTGCACTTTCGTCATTGCACAAAACTTTCTCAGGAGGATTTGTACTTGCTCCAGTCGGATTCGTGCGGTAAAGGAAATATTTTCCCGTTCAGTTGAGCTGCTTCCACTAAGGCAGATGTGAGAATTTGTTTCCTTTTTTCGCTTTGGAGGATTTCCTTTTGCCTGCACTTTCATTATGTCCTGGTCAATATCTGTTCCGATTTCCGCTAAGATTTGTTCTGCCATTCGAGTAGTGGCTAAAATTATATAGTCCTTAATGAGCTCAAGTCTAGAACATTATTATTTCCGAACAGTATTGAAATCCTCATTTAGTTTAATATGCGTTATGTTATTGTCGTTGTTCAATACACAAATATTTAGCGCATCAGCTCTATAGAGGGGCCGACCCAATTCGTTATGTGATCTTTACTCAACGGGCAGCATTCCTATTATGAAGAAATATGAGGTTTGAAGAACAAAATTTTATTAATGAATTTTCTGTTAATTTCGGGGTAATTTAAGAATAAGAAAATAATTTAGGAGACAAAGTAGATGGAATTTAAAAAAACGGAACGATATGCTAACATTATCCCTATGGCTGAATTAGACACAACAGAAAAGAGGCTGCAACCATTCCCTATATACAACAAACTGCGTCAAACAACACCAGTTCGTTATGACGAAAGTCGCGACTGCTGGGATTTGTTTCGTTATGAGGATGTCCATCGGATTTTAAAGGATCCGGAAACCTTTTCTTCAAATCGGGGACTGGCGGTTGAAGGAACAGAATCCATTTTAACTATGGATCCACCACGGCACACGCAGTTGCGGGCACTGGTTAACAAAGCATTTACTCCGAAGGTTATTTCTGATTTAGCACCCCACATCAAATTTATTATAAACGAACTGATTGATTCGGTTAAAGAACGGGATAAAATGGATTTAGTACACGATCTTGCGATCCCACTACCAGTTATCGTCATAGCAGAACTGCTTGGAGTTCCCCCTCAAGATCGGAAGTTGTTTAAAGAATGGTCCGATATCCTCGTTAAAGGACCGGATGAGAATACAGACGAGGCATTTAGCCAAGTGATGGAGGAGAAAGTACAGGCAATACAAGAGCTGAATTCCTACTTTGCGGAGATTATCGAGCAACGTCGGACCGATCCTCAAGAAGACCTGATTTCGTTACTTCTGTCAGCCGAGATTGAAGGACAGAAGTTGAACGAAAAGGAAATACTTGGGTTTTCTATTGTACTCTTAGCAGCCGGAAACGAAACAACTACAAATCTGATTACTAACGCGGTCCGTATCCTTACAGAAGATACTACAATACAGCAACAGTTAAGGGAGAACCCCGAACTCATATCCAGCTTTATCGAAGAGGTGCTTCGTTTCTATCCACCGATCCAGGCTATTGGACGGGTTGCAACCAGTGACATAGAAATCGGTGGTAAACAGATAAAGAAAGGGGATCAAGTGGTTTCCTGGGTTGCATCAGCCAATCGTGACGAAACGAAATTTACAGAATCCGATGTTTTTATTGCTGATCGACGACCGAACGCTCACCTTTCGTTTGGTTTTGGCATTCACTTTTGCTTGGGTGCCCCTCTTGCTAGGCTGGAAGGTCAAATTGCTTTACGTACGATTGTGGAACGGATGGAGGATATTCGATATATAACTGGAACTCCGCTTTCATATATTCAAAGCCCATTCGTATTTGGTGTAAAGCAATTTCCAATTACATTTCATCCAGTAAATGATAATCGATAAGTTATTGAAGTAACGGAAAACGATCATAGTTGACCTATCAGTCTGATCCTTTAGTTTCACTAAACAATCACACTGTCTGGATTTCTTTCAGATGCTCGGCAAGGCAGTCCCAGGTTTCAGTCATACCTTCGATTAGGCCCATGTCCAGTGTTGCCTTGAGGAACTCGGCCGATGCGAATTGAGCGCGGTTAATGAGTTTCGTCTTGCCTTCGTGTTCGACGAACGCCATACACCGCCTGGTCTTACGAAACAGTGCAGAACGGCGGCTAAATATTAGTACAAATAGCAGTAGGAGGTACTTAAAGTATCCGTATTTGTTACCACGCTATTGGGGATAAAAAAATACTGCCGTGCGGCAGCATCTCGTTAAATTAACAGGAAAACGATACTTAAACGGCTGCAGCGAAGCAGCCGTTGTTACGTTAACGGCATAAAATATTCGTCTTGCAAAGAATTTTCATTATTCTGTGATGCAGCATGACATGCTACAATTTAAGTGTGGGAAAGGAGTGTGTACTGGGATTGGAACTATTTTTACAGGTCTAGATTTCCCTTTCGCTATTGAGGATAAACGTACAGCTAGTATCACGAGTCTTGCCATAGCAATCGTATTATTCGAGTGTGGTGGAGAATATAATGAAAACTTTTTAAAGGAGAAGTCGGCGATTGATACGGATAATGGGGGTAACTGATGAATTCGATATTTGTGAAATCAATAATCTTAACAATTTATCAGATGGAGATTTTCAGTGGTACTGGGTAGATTATAACACCCCAACAGAAGAGGAAGCTCTATCGCTGGACAAATACTTTAAATTCCATCCTCTGGCCATTGAGGACTGTTTCCACCTTCTGCAACGGCCGAAGCTTGATCATTATGACGACGTGCATTTTTTTGTTTTGCATGCTTTAAATCAGGCAAATTTGGCGGCAGATGAAGTTGACCTGTTTATCGGAAAGAATTTTCTGGTCACATTTCATCATAAAGAGCAACAAGAGATTAACGAGGCCTGGAATCGAATAAAAGAACAGAAAAACCTTCGGCAAAAAGGGCATTTATACGCGATGTACGTCGTTATCGACAAACTAGTCGACACCTACTTCCCGGCAGTGTACCAAATTGAGGACCAATTACTCGGGGTAGAAACAAATGACAATAATAAAAACGTACAGCTATTGATGAATCAGGTTTTTGAGATCCGATCGAGACTACTCAAATTGAGGAAAACCATAATTCCAATGCGCGACTTGCTTTATCGAACCTTGAATTCTGAACGAATCGAAGGGTTAAAAGCACAACATGTTTATTTTGCAGATGTTTATGATCATTTACTTAAGCTATCCGAGATGATCGATTCAAATCGTGAAATGACTTCGGATATGAGAGACAGCTATATATCATTGAGCTCCAATCGCATGAATACGATTATGAAAACATTGACCGTAATTACAACTATATTTATGCCCTTGACGTTTGTGGCTGGGATATACGGGATGAATTTTGAATACATGCCCGAACTATCGTGGCGCTGGGGATATTTTCTTATTCTTGGTGTAATGTTCCTTATAGGCTTTGGCATGTATGCTTGGTTTCGAAAAAAAGGATGGTTTGAATAAAATAAAAGAACTGACGTCGGCAGCGTGAAGAAAATGATTTGTTGTTATTGGAAGGAAATATCATTAAAATGTCGAATTGTGTATATGATCTCAAGATGAGAGAGTCAGAGATAGTAGTAGGTGTTTGATATGACGGAAAGAGACGATAATATTTTATTTCAGGCATGTAATCCTGATATTCAAGTTTATACTGGGATTTCGAAAGCGCTGAATGGCCCGCGAGACTGGACTTTTTCTTTTACTTCTATTACACCCGAGGAACGGGCAAATCGAAATCGATCGTTCATCCTACTCCCTGAGACGGTGGGAGAACGTCGCAAACGCATGCTATTTGAGAACATGGAAATATCCCTGCAGCAAATCTTTTGGGAGATGGAAGTTGTAGGGATTCTGCGAAAAAGGCTCCATTCTTCTATTGTCCTTAGAGTATTGAATAGCGTGATGGAAACGCTGGAAGAGAGTCGTACCATTATCGTGGAGCACTATTTCTCTGATGAATTCGAGGGGTTGCGGGGCAAAAATTCTACGAACCAATTCGAACCTTCCCGAGTCAAAAAATATCAGAGGGGGATGCTGCAGCGTCTTTCACAGGATTTGACGGAACGTGCTAGCGTGGATTCAGACAAACGCAAATCGGCGATTCAAGCTGATTTGCAAACCATAGGTCAGGTCTGTGAATACTTCGAGGAATAGGCGGGGTTCTATTTGTACGAAAAGGTAAAAAGACTTTTAGAGCGGCAAAATATTCACGATCGAGCCTTTCTTCAAATGATAGATCAACAGGATTTCGAAGAGTTTTGGCAGAAGTCCAATCAGGACCAAAAGAATGAAGTCGTCAAGGTTGTTTTCAGCAATACGGAAAAAGACGAAATCCGTTTATACATACTTGATAAATTGCGAAACCCCCATTACAGAGAGGTTCTAGGTAATTTTCCGATTGGAAATCTGTTTAAACCTAAAAAGTTGGACAAGAAGAAAGCGGAACCCAAAAGTGGGGAGAACCGGTACGAATTTCAGTTTTCTTTCGTGCGCGATTCATTTCCTGGGTTGTTTGCGCTTTTTCAAACGGAAGAATCGCATCTTCAAGAAAGCTGGCCGCAACTGAAGGACGACGCCGAGCTGATCAAGGCATTGAAGAAATCAAAGCAGTTTAATCCGGGGATCGGCGAGTATGTCCATGCCAAATTGTTGGTCGTGCTGGAAATCGTCCGTAGTTTGATGACAGAACAAGGTCATCCACAGTTCGAGGACGCGGTACGGTTTCTTGCTGCTTTCATGGATGATCCACAATTTGCTATTCAAATTCAAGATTGGATGACAGAATCATTGAGATCCCGTATCGAAGAGTTACGGGTAGCCGGGGGCGAGCAAGAACCATCAGGGACAGGGGGTGTCGTGGAGAGCAAAGTTCTTACGGGAGAATCGTTGGAATTGTTGCCGCTGCATGACCAAATGAGCGACGTGCGAGTCGAAACTACACCGATCCCAGCGTCTCCTGAAGGCCGCGTAGAACTACTTCTGGAGCTCCTTAAGGCGATTGCGAATGAGGATAGAGCCCTCGATAAGAAGGCGTTAACTGCCCTAATGGCGGACGAACTTGGCAGGCTTTGGCTAAACGGGCAGATGAGGAATCTTACTCTTGAGGACCGTTTTCAACTGGTGAACGTTAATGAAAAAAACGGAAATCTGCCGGAAGCATTGCGCCTTCTGTTCGACTCCGTGGACGATCTTTCGAGCTTGAAGCAGTGCTTGGAGCAGCTAAAACGCAACGTAAGCTGGTACCGGGAATGGGTGGGCAACTACAGGGTTTTGACTATAGCCGCAGCTTTCCGATTCGAACGGGAGAAGGCAGGCGTGCTGCCATTTATGCGAGAATATCGTTTTTTTCAAATGGAGGAGCTAAAAGCACTGACTAATCATGGAATATCGCTTTACGAGTGGCTTGAATACGCGTGCGAGCAGCTCGACGGGAAAGAGTTGGCGGTTTTCCTAACCTCCATTTCTGACCATCCTCTGTTGCAATCCGAGGAAGAAATACGAGGATTAGCTCGTAAGCTGACGGATTCCGGCAAAATCGGCGGTTTGAGGAGGCTGAGGGGGCAGCAAAGTTTCTTTTGGGATGTGCTTACGGACGAGAGTATCCGCCTTCTGGCGGAGCGACTCAATGAGCGCAGCTTCCTTCTGGAGAAAGAGCGGCACCAGAGAGAAAACATCCAATACGAACAAGTGGTCTCTACGGCCAAAGCACTGAAAGAGTACTGCGAACAGCTCCAGTCCCGTCTTGTTTATTACATGGGGCCTTCAGCCGATTCTATTTCTGCCGACAAGATCGTAAATGAACTCGTCGGGTTTCACGCCTCTTTTATCGAGTCTCTCGCGGAAATTAGTGTTGGCCATCCGAACCTGCGCCGCTTGAAGCTTGAACCGATCGTTCCTGTAGGCGGCCTGGGCAAAGAAGTAGAATATCAGCCAGACCTACATTCCTTCAAGGACTCCTACCTGTTGCCGGGTGAGTCTTGCAAGGTCATTTCGCTAGGCATGAAGTATATTGACGGGGAACAAACAAGAACGATTTGGAAAGCAACCGTAGAATCACTGCAGCTAAAGGGGAAGGACTATGGCGACTCAGTATAAGTATGGAATAGACTTTGGTACGAGTAATTGTTCAGTCTCTATTATGGAAACGGATGTTAACGCTGAAGGAAGATATTATCCCAAATGCTTCGTCCTATCAGCGTCTGAAAAGTTTTCCCAGTTGATGGCCTCCGAAATCGCCCTTAACCGATATGGGGATGTAGTGGCGTGCGGAGTAGACGCGCAGGAGTACTTCGTCAAACGTTTGGCCGACTACCATCTTGACAATATTAAATGGTCATTGCAGAAAGAAGTAGTGACTTTTAATGAAACGCCACTTTATTTTCACGATAGGCCGTTTTCCGGAGTGGATGCGGCGGCCACGTTACTACTAGAAATCAAAAAGCAAATCGACAATGGGGAGCCTCATCCCAAAACGGCAGGTATCGTATTCGGGGTTCCTGTCGGTTTCGAGGATATGAACAAGGTGAAATTGATCGAAGCGGCGATCCGTGCTGGTCTGATCGAAAACACTCCGCGAGGGAAACTGAGTGTGGAGTTCGTTTCGGAGCCGCTTGCCGTCGCAGTCAATTACGGTGTCAAACTCGAGTCTGATCAGAAAGTTTTGATATTCGATTACGGCGGCGGGACGCTGGATGTCGCTATTCTAGATATGGCCTCTTTGATGAACCGAATGGAAGTGAAGGAGCACGAGGTTCTAGCTAAAACAGTCGAGGAAACCATCGGTGGAAAACGATTGACGTGGCAGTTTTTTTACAACAGTTTTTTGCCGAGGTACGGATTTGAGAGGCTTAAATCAGAATTAGGCCTAATGAGCAGTCTATACGACGAGGAGAGACTCGAAAACGAACTCAAATCGAAAGAGGAAGGAATCGCGTTGCTTCGTGCGTTGGATAACTGCAAATGTCACCTCTCCACTAAGCCAGTAGCGGCGGTGCGCGTAATGGAAGGAAGATTATCGATACCATCCATGGAATTTACGCAGGAACATTTTGCGATTAGCATCAGGCAGGAAGTGGATGTGGCAAAAAGTGCTGTGGAGCGAGCACTGTCCGAGGCTTTCGAAAAAAATGGGACTACCGTTGATCAAATCGACATGATCCTTATGGCGGGCGGCTCCTCCATGATTCCTGCTTTCAGGGAAATGTTAGTTAAATTGTTTGGTTCCACTGAAAAGGTAAAAATCAGCGGGGACCCGTTAACCTGTATCGCCCATGGACTTGCACGTGTCGGCTTTTCGAAGGAAGGATACAAAAGCCAGACGATTAACGATATTGTTGACTCCGATTATGGCATATGGGATGCGGGGCGGAATGCGATTTCAGTGATAATCCCCAAAGGCATGCATATCAAGGATACGATTTTTAACCGGGAAACCAAATCTGGCATAGGAAAAACCTACAGGGTGCTAGACCGGCATGTTACGTTTATGAAACTGGATGTACATCAGAACGGATCGTATCTCAACACCTTGGAAATTCCGCTCGAAAAGGACAGCACACAAAATCAGTTCAAAGTTTTTTTTGAGGTTGATAAGCAAAAGGGTTATTTAAAGGTACATGTCTATGACATGAATAAACAGGTTTTTCTGGATATGATGTTCGGTCAAAACGAAATTCGCATTGACTGGGCCAACTAAATAACGAGAAGAGGAAGATCACAAATGAAAGAATACCATCCTGCACACCCAGAGAAGCAGTATAAAATTGGCGAAGAGATTTTGCTTATCTCGAGAGAGTTTACACCAAACGAAACAATCAAAAAGCTTGTTGGCATTGTAGAGGATTTTGGCATAACGATGGATGCAGTCTCCTATGTCAAAGTGAAAGTTGGGGATAAGTCCAAAAAATATGTCACCAGCGGCGGTGGAAAACCGGCATCTTACTACATGAATTTCGAGGAAAACTTCCAAAAGTCCATGTTAGTCGGAGTTACTGAGATTGATCTCGGTATTACAGAAGTTGCCGCAGGAGTGACCGAAGCAAGCAGAGGTAATCGTGGTGGCGTTACGGAGTCTGGTAAGGGCAAGCTAGGTGGAGTTACCGAAAACAATGTGGGCGGGGTAACCGAGGTATAGATTGGCCTTTCTCGATTTAACTCAAGAACAAATTAAAGAGTTTATGGATACGATAAATCCAACATGGAATTGGAATATGGCAGTTTTTCAGAAGTGAACTCATTTATCCGCGGGAAACGATAGCATTCAGGAACGCTCGGCAGTCTTGGACTATCAATTGAGCTTAAATGGAGACAACCTTCTGTCCTAAAATTAAGAGAAACCCAGCGTCTTAGAAAAGACGCGGGTTTCTCCAAAGTCTGAGCCACCTCATGGGTGGCTTTGTTTTTTATGAAGGCATAGGGGGATGGCATCGCCCACTTAATGGCATATAGTATTAGACCGAAGTGTAAGACCGTGAAAGAAAGATGTAGATCGTAACGGCAAGTGATTAAACAAAACCCTCAAGTACCACCTTGCCGATCGTCTTATTACTCTCCAATAGCTCGTGAGCTTGGCGGAGATTCTCTGCCGAGATGGGTCCAAGCACTTTGGAGAGCGTCGTTTTCAATTTTTGATTATCCACGGCGTCAGCGATCCGATTCAGTAAGAAGTGCTGTTCGATCATGTCATCCGTTTCAAAAAGCGAGCGCGTAAACATAAACTCCCACACGAAGGTTACACTTTTTTGTTTGAGCAGTCTGAGGTTAAGCGGAGAGGCCGGATCATCGATTGCACAAACCGTCCCCTGGGGAGAAACGGCTTCACTAATACCGGTCCAGTGCTTCTCCAAAGCATTCAGACAGAATATGTACGGAACGCTTGGAAATCCAATCGCTTCAAGCTGCGGAAGGAGCGGGTCATGGTGATTGATGGTATAGTCGGCGCCCATGGCTCTCACCCAATCGACTGTCTCCGGCCGGGATGCAGTTCCGATTACGGTAAGCCCCGCTTGTTTCGCAAGCTGGATGGCAACGGACCCTACACCGCCGGCGGCCCCGATAATCAGGAGGGACTTTCTTTGGTTGGCGCCCGAATCTCGGGAAATCGACATTCGCGTAAATAACGCTTCCCAAGCAGTGATAGACGTTAATGGAAGGGCTGCTGCTTCCGCAAAATTCAAGGAAGCGGGCTTGCGCCCGACAATGCGCTCGTCAACCAGATGATATTCGCTGTTTCCTCCCTGACGTGCAATGCTTCCGGCATAGAAAACCTCATCCCCCGGATGAAACAACGTGCAGTCCGATCCCACTTCTTCTACAATCCCTGCCACGTCCCAGCCTAAAATTTTGGGGGAATCCTCCACTTTGTCTTTGGGCGCCCGCACCTTCGTATCCACCGGATTGACCGATACGGCGACGACTTTGACCAAAATGTCGCGTCCCGTTGCTCTTGGTTTCTCTACCACTAGATCCATCAGGCTTTTTGGATCTTTAATCGGGAGGTATCGGGTTAATCCTACTGCCTTCATGGTATCCACAATGAATCACATCCTTTTTCTACTAGTATACCCTATGTTTCGTGATCATGGCTTGAAATATAACTTGCCTTGCCGTTACAAACAGCGCGGAGAACCGTATCACAAATAGTGGTAAAGCGGAGAATAGAAATTGATATAGATGCTGTGATGCTTATTCATGAATAAAGCGTTCTTCCACTAAGTCGTTACGGAGATGTAACTTGTCTCGGTTATCTTCTTAAGGCTTCCAAGGTTCAATTGTAAGCAACCCTTTATGGGTTGTTTTTTGTTGTTGCTTAACCTGATTGACTGTTGGTGAAAGGGTGCCTATAATAGTAGGTAAATTGGAATATTCTAGATCAGTTATATTCCTATAAAGTCTCAAAAAAGTAGCGCCTGCCAAAGGAGGGGAACTATAAATGCTAAAATCAAAAAGAGTGCCCCAAGCAGACATATTAGATGATGTGATTAATACTGTACAATATGTTGATAGACATCCTAAATGTAGCGATAAGAAAATTGCCAAATTTATCGGTAAAGTAGACCGACAAGGAAGATACTATCGGCATGCGGCTGTGCTCTTAGGACTAATTAATAACTACCAAAACGAGGCATGGATAACTAACGAAGGTACTCACTTTCTCACATTGTCTAAACAGGAACAAGAGGAATATTTGCGGAACAAGATTAGTAATATTGAAGTATTTGAATTGGCTATTGATTACATTAAAAATAACCCAGGTTGTACGGTTTATGATATTGAAGGATTACTTGTTAGAGAAGGTATTGTGAAATTAGCTGAGAGAAGAAGTAAAACTGTTGTAGCATGGTTAATAGATTTAGGTATTGTAAGATTAAATGGAGAAAGTCTTAGCATTAGATAATGAAGTATGAGAAAATGACTACCGCTATAAGAGCGTAAGCGTCAAATAAGTTAGTGTATAGAAACTTCCCTAAGTCTTTGAGACAATTCCCTTAATTGGAGTTTGTAGAGTTTTTCGACTTTGATCGAAAAA
>LNAP01001044.1_pt4 | contig 45872 bp, 46 predicted proteins | sample 602601 | NCBI WGS metagenome assembly LNAP01 (sample SAMN02440304, study PRJNA202911) | soil metagenome | biome: Subtropical and temperate rainforests or woodlands; isolation source: soil samples (1 kg each in a 20% v/v slurry with milli Q water) were... ...
ATGTTGCCCGGGCAAAAAGCTCACGCTGGCGCCGTCCTGCGCTTGGATGTACAGCGAGCGGATGTCGTGGCTTTCCTGCTCAACACGGGTGACCTGCCAGGGGTGCCATTGCTTGCGTTGCTCGTTTTGCCGCAGGCGTTGTTCGGCATCAGCCCAGGTGCCGGTCATCAGGCTGGTGGGGGCGAACTCCTCAAATTGCCAGCGAATCGACAATGCGGCCGGCCGGCGTACCACCTGCTCCACGTCGAAGGTCCACAGCCGTTCGGCGCCTTCAAAGGCGGTCAGCAACGGGCTTTCCAGAACCAACTCGGTGCGACCGTATAGCTGCAGCATGTCGCCGGTGGTGAAGTCGACAAACAACAGCCCGGCCTGCGGGTTGCTTTGCAGATTGCCGAGGGTGTTGAAGTGCAGGTTGCCGGCGTAGTCAGGGATGGTCAGGCGATTGCCCTGCACATTGACAAAGCCTGAACGGCCGCCGCGATGGGAGACATCAACCGAACGCTGACCATCGTCGTGCACCACATAGCTGGCGACGAAAAAGGTATCGGCGTTGCGGATCATTGCGGTGGCCACGGCGTCCAGGGTGGTGGCGTCCTGGCGCTGCGGCCGGTCGGCTAGCGCCCCCGGCACGCGCTGGTACTTACGCAACTGAATGTATTTGGGGCAGTTGCCAAAGGCGTGCTCAACGGCCACTTCCAGCTGCTGAGCAGACGCTTGGGTAATCACCCCGTTGATGCGATTGCGCCGCCTGGTGTGCAGCTCGATTCCGAGCATGCCAATCGCGCTGCCGGCTTGCAGACCGGCAGCCGCCGGTCGGCGGCGGTGCTCAGGGTCAGGCGCTGTGGGTCGGGCGAGCCGGCGAAGCCTTCCGGGCCTTCGAGCAGCGTCGCCCACGGCCGGCCTTGACCATCCACCGCGCCGACCACCATAAACGGCAACTGGTGGTAGAAGTCGCGGTGTTGGTCGGGCATGTAATCGCGGATGTACTTCTGCCCGGCCGCTTCCATGCGCTCGGACGCACCGATCTTTTGTTGCAGCAGACGCTCGCCAGCATGCCAAGGCGAACGGCGGTGTTTAGGCAAGGTGATTTCCATGGCGAGCACTCCTTGTAGGCGCGGGTAGCGCTAGCCTGCCAGCAGGCCGGCGGCGGTCGGCTGCATCGGCACAAAGCCTGGCAGCGCTTCAATGCGGGCCAACCAGGCACGCACATTCGGGTAGGCCACAAGCGACACATTGCCCTCCGGTGCATGGGCGATGTAAGCGTAGTTGGCAACGTCGGCAATGCTCGGCTCGCTGCCGGTCAGGAACGCCGATTGGCTCAGTTCCTGATCCATCATCGCCAGCAGGCTATGGGCCCGGCTGATCACTTCCTCTGCGTTAAACGAGGCGCCGAATACGGTGATCAAACGCGCTGCGGCAGGGCCGTAAGCCACTTGCCCGGCAGCTACCGATAACCAGCGTTGCACCCGTGCGGCGGCCTGCGGTTCTTCGGCCAGCCAACGACCTTCGCCGTACTTTTTCGCCAGGTACACCAAGATGGCGTTGGAGTCGGCGAGCACCGTGCCGTTGTCGTCAATCACCGGCACTTGGCCGAAGGGGTTTAAGGCCAGAAACTCGGGTTGTTTGTGTGCACCTTTGGCCAGGTCAACAAACACCAATTCGGTTGGCACCTTAAGCAGCGAGAGCAACAGCTCAACGCGGTGGGCGTGGCCAGAGAGAGGGTGACGGTACAGTTTGATCGCAGTGTGAGACATGGTAGGAACTCCGCAGTCGGTGGGTTGGGGTAAAGCCATGCTGCGCCCCGACGCGGTTGAGCAGAATCGCCATGCCGGGCAATCCTTAATTTCAGTTTGTGCAAGAAAGCCGCCGCTAATTGACCCGATACCGCTCTGGTGCCCACAGCACACCCTACGTTGTGAGCGCCGGATGAGCGCGCAAACGCGGCACGGTAAAGTCGATAAAGCTGCGCACCCGCGCGCAGGCTTTGCGCCCTTCGCGGTAGATCAGGTGCACGGGCAGTTTGGGCGCCGGGTAGGCCTCCAGCACGGGCTCCAGCAACCCGGTTTGCAGCTCTTGGTGCACTTCGTAGCTCAGGCAACGAATCAGCCCCAGGCCGGAAACAGCCGCCTGAATAGCGCCTTGCTGGGTGGTACAGGTCAGCACCGGGGTGGTTCTGATGCTGCGTGTAGGGTTGCCGTGCACGCGCCATTCGTTGCCATGGCCACTGGCGGTGGCAAGGATGGTTTGCTGCCCGCGCAAGTCTTCTGCGCTGTTAGGGCGGCCGCGCTGGGCGAGGTAACCAGGTGAGGCGCACATGATCGGCCGCACGTGGCCAACCGCTACGGCAAACTCAGAGGAGCTGGGCAGATGACCGACCACCAGCGCCACGTCGATGCCCTCCTCTAGCAGCTTGGGAAGTTGTTCGCGGGCTTGGGTGAGTAACTGCACGTCGGCAAACGCGTGCAGGTAGTCGAGGGCAATCGGGGTGAATACCTGGTGCACCATCAGTAGCGGCAATGCCACGGTTAGATGGCCGACCGCGTCGCTGTGCAGGCCAGCGGCGGAACGTTCGGCCGCCGCTGTTTCCTCGAGAATCTGTCGGCAGCTGGCGGCGAACTGTTCGCCCACGGGGCTCAGGCTAACGCCGCGGGGGCCGCGCTCAAGTAACCGGGTGCCCAGGCGCGCCTCCAGCGTCGCTAGCGAGCGCATCACGGTAGCCGGTGACAGCTCCAGTTGCCGCGCGGCAGCGGCCAAACTGCCGGCCTGCGCCACAGCGGCAAATATCGCCATCTGCCGATAGCGGCTCATGGCCTAGGGTGCCTCGGGCAGCTTGAGTGCGGGGTCTTGCAGCAGGCGCTTTTGGCAGTGGTCGACAAAGGTACGTACTTTGGCCGGCACCTGCTTGCCGCTCTGGTAAAGGATATGCACCGGCAGCGGCGCGGTACTGAACGCCGCGAGCACAATTTCTAGCTCACCCGCGGCCACGGCTTGGGCAACCTGGTAGGACAGCACCCCGGTATAACCCCAGCCCAGGCGCGCAGCATTGACCGCGGCCTGATTGGAACTGACCACCAGGCGCGGTTGCGGTGTCAGGGTGATGGGGCCTTCAGGAGCGTTGAAATGCCATTGAGTCAGCAAGGCGCTGGCTGACGACAGCACCACCTGGGCGCCGTGCAGATCCTGTGGATGAGAGGGCCGACCGACGCGATCAAGAAACGCCGGAGCGGCGCAAATGACCGGACGAATTTCCCCGACCTTGAGCGCATGGAAATTGCCCTCTGGCAGTTGGCCAATGCGGACAGCCACGTCCACGCCTTCGTCGGCCATGCTCACCAGGCGATCCACCAGCAGCGCATTGACCGTGACGTCGGGATGCGCGCCCAGGTACTCGGTGACCAGTGGAATCAAAAACAGCTCGCCGAACATCACCGGCGCCGTAACGGTCAGGTTGCCGCGCGCGCGCAGGTTGCTTCCGGCGGCCAAGTCTTCGGCCTCCTCCAGCTCCAGCAAGATACGTTTGCAGTCTTCCACATAGCGCCGCCCGGCTTCGGTGAGGCGCAGGCTGCGGGTGTTGCGCGCCAGCAGCAGGGTGCCGAGGCGACTCTCCAAGGCCGCGATGGCGCGCGTTGCGCTCGGCGGCGACATGCCCAATTGCTTGGCGCCGCCGGCGAAACTTTGCGCCTCGGTCACGGCCAACAGCACCTGCATTTCCTGAAACCTGTCCACACCACCCCCGCCTTGCGAATTAGTTGCAGGGCAGAGACTAATTTGTCTGGCGGGAAAAGTCCGCTGCTCTACGTGCTTGGCGCGATAGCCTAAGCGCTTTTGCCATCAGCCTCTGGCGCCACCAAACACGGCGGGGTTAATCCGCTGCTTTGCCAGGCTGCACCAGCGCATTGACGTGGGACAGCAGTTTTTCCAGGGCAAAGGGCTTGGTCAGCACTTCCGTTGCCGGCTCCAGGTGGCACTTATCCAGCGCCTGATTCTGCGCGTAGCCGGTGATAAACAACACCGGCAAACCAGGCCGGGCCTGGCGCGCGATATCGGCCATTTGCCGGCCATTGACCCGGCCAGGTAAACCGACGTCGGTGACCAACAGGTCAATGCGCACATCCGAGCTCAGCACGTTCAAACCGGCATTGCTGTCTACCGCTTCAATCACCTCGTAGCCAATGCTGGTGAGTAATTCGGCCACCAGCACGCGGATCGATGATTCGTCGTCGACAACCAGCACCGACTTGCCGCCCGCCACCTGATCTACGCGAAACAACGGCTCAGGTTCGTTGGCCGGCGCGAGCTGCTCGCTATGGCGCGGCAGGTATAAGCACACCGTTGTGCCGCTGCCGATTTCCGAGCGAATTCTGATTTGCCCGCCGGACTGCTGGGCGAACCCGTAGATCATCGACAGGCCAAGCCCTGAACCTGCCCCCGCGGGCTTGGTGGTAAAAAACGGTTCAAAGGCGCGCGCAATAACCTCCGGCGCCATACCCACGCCGGAGTCGGTCACGCAAATGGCCAGGTAGTCGCCTTCGGCAAGCTCCGGGTCCAGCTCGGGGCCTGTGGTCAGATGGGTGTTGAACGTTTCAATCACAATGCTGCCGCCATCGGGCATTGCATCGCGGGCGTTAATGCACAGGTTTAGCAGGGCATTTTCCACTTGCGCGGGGTCGACCTGAGACACGCCCAGGTCTTTAGCCAGCTGCACCTTGATCGGGTTTGCCGGCCCGACTGAACTGCGCAGCAACGCCTCCATGCCGACGATCAACGCGTTAACGTCGGTGGGCACCGGCGCCAGGGTTTGCCGGCGTGAAAAGGCCAGCAAGCGATGGGTCAAGGCCGCCGCGCGCTGGGCGGCGCCTTGAGCGATGGCCAGGTAGCGGTCGATATCGGCCACACGCCCTTGCACCACGCGCATTTTCATCAATTCCAGGCTGCCACTGATGCCGGCCAGCAGGTTGTTGAAGTCGTGGGCAATACCGCCGGTGAGCTGGCCGACGGCCTCCATTTTTTGTGATTGGCGCAGCGCAGCTTCGGCGGCTTCACGTTCTGTGATCGCCGCGCTGATACGTTCTTCCAGTGTCTGATTAAGCTCGTGCAACGCCGCTTCGGCGTTCTTGCGTGCGGTGACGTCGATAGACGAACCGATAAGCCCCATTACTTCGCCCGAATCGCTTAGCAGAGGCGCCTTCACCGATAGCCAGACCGTTTCCGTGCCGTCGGGCATATCGACGCGCTCTTCAATCTGCTCGACCTTGCCGCTACGCATGATGCGCTGATCGTTGGCCATAATCTGCCGGGCCTGGGCTTTGTCCTCAAGGAACTCAAGGTCGGTTTTGCCCAGGTAGAAGGCGGGCGGTTTGCCGATCAGTTCGGTGGTGCCATGGTTGGCCACCAGCATGCGGCCCTGCAGGTCTTTTGCGTAAACCACGCCCGGTACGGCAGCGGTAAAGGTTTTCAGCAGGGCAGAAACGGTATCGCGCTCGGCTTCGGCACGGCGGCGCAATTCGATATCCAGTAGCACGCCAGGGAAGCGGATGGCCTGGCCTTGCCCATCTAATTCGGCGCGGCCGCTGGCCTCGACCCAGCGATACACGCCATCGCTTTGCAGCACCCGGTATTCACAGCGATAGGCGCCACCACGCAGCATCGCCTCAGCAATATCGGCCTGCACTCGTTCGCGATCATCGGGGTGAATCGACTTGGTGGCGTGCTCAATCGGCATGCCCTGCTCACAGAGCTCAACCGGCAGGCCGAATGAACGGGCAAAACGTTCGTCGGCGTTGACGACATTGTTAGGGATATCCCACACCCAGGTGCCGACGATGGCGCCGGCATCCAGCGCCAGCTGAATACGCTCGGCCGCATCAATGGCGGGCGCGCCAGGGGTGGCTGCAGCCAGCGCTTTATCGTGTTGCGGAGGAACGTTCATAAGGGTCGACACACCGGAAGCTGCCACGCGCTACGCCGCGAGTTGGGCACGTACGTGGGGGTCATGGATAGACACGGCTGCAACGTGGGACCACTGCCGTTCACCATTGGTGCCAACGAATTTACCTTAACGTTATGGCATGGCAATACGCAGCCGCTCGAACCCTGCGAGAAAGACCCGGCAAAATACCGCACGTTGACGCCGCCGCTGGTCGGTGGTCAGATGCGCGCCTGTTTCAGGTGCCCCCTGCCGCCGTGCATGGGGTGAAACGGGAAACCGGTGCGTCCTTAGGGACTAGTCCGGTGCTGCCCCCGCAACGGTAAGCGAGCGAACCCTTCGACAGACCACTGTGCGTTTGCATGGGAAGGTGAAGGTTTCTTGATCCTCGCAAGCCCGGAGACCGGCCTGAAGCTTCGTTTGGCAAACCCGCGGTGGGCGGGCGCAGGCCGGTTTCCGTGGGCACGTGCGCCTGCGATTCCCTATGCGTTGTTCCCTCCGGGATTTATTCATTCCTGTTTTGAGTTGGAACGACATGTCCCGTCCTTCAGTGTTTTTACCTCTGCCCGGCGCACTGGCCGGCAAAGCCTTGCGCGCGACCTTGGCGCCGTGCCTGCTGGTCGCCCTGCCTGTGCAGGCGGCTGACGATAACCGCGTGGCACTGCCTGCTACCGATATCGTCGAAACCGCCGCCGCATCGGCCGATCTGCACACGTCAGTGCCCACCGCGTCGCGCCTAAACCTTAGCGCGCTGCAAACGCCGGCCAGCGTCACCACGGTGAGCGCCGAGCAGATTCAAAGCCGTAACAACGCCACCGTGCAAGACGCCATCACCCGCACGCCAGGTATCAGCTTTGTTGGCGCGCCGGGCAATGGCGGCACGGCGTTATCGGCACGCGGTTTTACCGGGCATAGCTCAGTCATGCAGTTGTACGACGGCACGCGTTTGTATGTGGGCGCCGGCACCGTAACCTTTCCGGTAGACACCTGGTCGGTAGAGCGCATCGACGTGCTGCGTGGCCCGGCCTCGGTGCTGTATGGCGAAGGTGCCACTGGCGCGGTGGTTAACGTGGTGCCGAAAAAACCGTTCGAGGGTGAAATCCACAACCAGGTGCGCCTGGGCTATGGCTCCAATGACCGCCGGCAAACCGCACTGGACAGTGGCGGCTCGCTCAGCGACAGCCTTAGCTATCGCCTTAACCTCAACCAACAGGCCAGCAATGGCTGGGTTGATCGCGGTGCGTCCAACAACCAGGCCATCAGCGCCACGTTGCGTTGGCAGGCCAGCGACGAGGTAAGCGTTACCCTCGCCCACGACTATGGCGACCAACAACCACAGCAGTACCTCGGCACACCGTTGGTAAACGGCCACTACCGCGAACGCCTGCGTGAGCGCAATTACAACGTCGACAATGCCGAGCTGCACTACAACGACCAGTCCACCCGCCTGCTGACCGAGTGGCAAATCAGTGACGCCCTGTCGGCCAGCAACCAGCTGTATTTTCTAAAAACCCAACGGCGCTGGCGCAATGCGGAAACCTATACCTGGCAGCCCGGCAATCTGATTCGGCGCAGCGATTTCATCAGCATCAAACACACCGAAGAGCAGATCGGTGACCGACAGAGTTTTACCCTTGAGCACAGCGTGTTTGGACTGAGCAGCCGCACCGTGGTCGGCGCCGATTACAACGCGATTCGCTTTGTGCGCAAACATGACTTTGGCAACACGCTGAGCGACGTTGTACCCATGGCGCAATCCGGCGGTGGCCGCTATATCAGCAACGACCCCTACCGCTCCCAAGATGGCAGCCAGGCCAAACAATTTTCGCTGTTTGCCGAAAACCGTACGCAGCTGACTGAGCAGCTTTCGCTGGTGACCGGCGTGCGCCGCGATCAAGTGCACCTGGACAGCACCGATATCCCCAACGCTATCAGCAGTGACCGCAGCCTGACCGGCAACAACTGGCGCGCGGGGTTGGTGTTTGCGGTGACGGACGACGTTTCCCTCTACGGCCAATACGCCACCAGCACCGAAGGCGTCAGCAACCTGCTAACCCTAAATGCCAGCCAGCAGCAATGGCAGTTGACCACGGCCAAGCAGAGCGAAGTCGGCATCAAGCAGCAGTTTCTTGATGACCGTGGCGAATGGACGTTGGCGGCCTACCACATCGTCAAAAACAACCTGCTCAGCAGCGACCCGGCCAACCCCACGGTGCAGCAGCAGATCGGCCAGCAGTCCTCCGATGGCATCGAAGCGACCCTGGAGCTGAGCCTGCCCTACGCCGTACAACTGTCGGCTAACGCCGCGTGGGTGCGCGCCGAGTACGACGAATTTGCCAGTGGCAGCCAGAGCTACCGGGGCAATACGCCGGTGGACGTACCACGGCGCAGCGCCAATCTATGGTTGCGCAAAGACTTCGCCGAGCGCTTCACGGCCGGTGCAGGGGCGCGCTATGTCGACTCGCGCTATGCCGACAATGCCAACACCAGCACGGTGCCGAGTTATACCGTGGTCGACGCCACGTTCGACTGGCACCTGCAAGCGGATTTGACCCTGGGCTTGCAGGTGAACAACCTGTTCGACCGCCAGTACGCCACCACCGTCAGCAATAATGGCGCGCAGTGGTACCTGGGCGAGCCGCGCTCGTTTTTCGTCACGGCGGACTACCGCTTTTAACGCACGCCTATATTTTCGGAATCACGGTGCATGTCGACACTTAACCTCAACCACTTGGCCTGGGCCGCTGACGGCCAGCGCTGGCTATTGCAGGACATCAACCTGCACGTAGGCCAAGGCGAGTTTGTCGGCCTGATCGGTGCCAACGGCAGCGGCAAAACCAGCCTGTTGCGCTGCGCCTACCGCGCCAGCCAACCGGCCAGCGGCAGCGTGCAGGTGGATGGCCTAAACCTCTGGCAACAGCGCCCGCGCTGGAGCGCACAACGTATCGCGGTGGTGTTGCAGGAGTTCCCCCAGGAGTTTGGCCTGCGGGTGAGCGATGTCGTTGCGATGGGCCGCACGCCGCATAAAGGTTTGTTTGATGGCGACAGCGCCGAGGACGCGACGCTCATCGCCCAGGCGTTGTTTGATGTCGGCCTGGCTGCGGCTGGCGAGCGGACGTTTGCCAGTTTGTCTGGCGGCGAAAAGCAGCGGGTGTTGTTGGCCCGCGCCTTGGTGCAGCAACCGGGCCTGCTGATTCTCGACGAGCCGACCAATCACCTCGACCCACGTTTCCAGTTAGAGCTGCTGCAACACCTGCGGCGTCTGGGCACCAGCACCGTGGCCAGTTTCCATGACCTGAACCTGGCGGCAGCTTTCTGTGATCGCCTGTATGTGCTTGCCGATGGCCGCCTGGTCGCCAACGGCACGCCGACCGAGGTGCTGACTGCCGAGCTGTTGCTACAGGTATTTGGCGTGCCGGCGCTGGTCGACCGCCATCCATTGCACGCCTATCCACGCATCACTTGGATTACTCAATGAACACACCATTGCTGATCAGCCTGCTGGCTTGTCTGGCGTTACCGGCTGCCGCCAGCGAGTACCCGCTGACCGTGCGTTCGTGCGAGCGCGAGGTGCAGTTCAACCAGGCGCCGCAACGTGCGGTCAGCCACGATATCAATATGACCGGCATGCTGATCGCCCTCGGCCTGCGCGAGCACATGGCGGGCTACACCGGCATTAGCGGCTGGAAAACCCTCGACCCGTCGCTGGCAAAAGCCGTCGGCCAATTACCTGAATTGGCCAGCCGCTACCCGTCGGTGGAAACCCTGTTGGCGGCCGATACTGATCTGTTTTTCGCCGGCTGGAACTACGGCATGCAGGTCGGCGGGGCGGTAACTCCGGCGACGTTGGCGCCCTTTGGCATTAACGTTTATGAACTGAGCGAATCCTGCGCCTGGGTTAACCCGCAACAGCGCGCCAGCCTCGATGACCTGTACCGCGACCTGCTTAACCTGGGCCGAATTTTCTCTGTTGAAGCGCGCGCGAATGCGTTGGTATCCGGCTTGCGTCAGCGCATTGAGCGGGTACACAGCACGCTGGCCAATAACCCCGAGCGCCCCCGGGTGTTTCTCTATGACAGCGGCGAAGATCGGCCCTTTACTTCCGGCCACCAGGGCATGCCCCAGGCCCTGATCGACAGCGCCGGCGGGCGCAATGTGATGGCTGACGTAGCCGGCAGCTGGATTCAGGTGAACTGGGAGTCGGTGGTGGAGCGCGATCCCGAGGTGATTGTGATCGTCGACTATGGGCCGTTGTCGTGGCAGCAGAAGCGCGATTACCTGCTGCAACAACCGGCCTTGCAAGCGGTAAGCGCCATTCGTGAGCAGCGTTTTATTGTGCTCTCGTACCTGGAAGTGACGCCCTCGGTAGACAACGCCCAGGCCATCGAAAAACTGGCCAGCGCGTTGCACCCGGCGTTGTTCAGCCAGGAGGCGCGTTAATGCCGATTCGTCAGGCCGGGCACTACCGTCTTTTGCTACTGAGCCTTGGCGCCGCGTTGCTGGTGTCGGCCATCGCTGCCCTGGCATTTGGCCCCGCCGCCGTGCCTCAGGCCACGGTGTGGGGCATTGTCGCCAGCCAGTTGGGGGTGAATACCGGCGGGCAATGGACGGCTGGCCAGGAACATATCGTCTGGCTGATACGGGCGCCGCGGGTGTTATTGGGCGCATTGGTAGGGGCGGGGTTAGCGTTAGTCGGCACCGCATTGCAGGCGGTAACACGCAACCCGTTGGCCGACCCGCATTTGCTTGGCACCAGCTCCGGCGCCGCACTGGGCGCCGTGTTGGTAGTGCTGTATCTCGGCGAGTTTATTGGCGTATTCAGCCTGCCGTTGGCCGCGTTTATCGGCGCGGCCAGCAGCATGCTGCTGGTGTTGGCGGTTGCCCGCCGCGAGGGGCGGTTGGAGAGTGATCGCCTGCTGCTGGCCGGCGTGGCGGTGTCATTTGTGCTGATGGCGTTGGTCAATCTGCTGCTCTACACCGGCGACCACCACGCCACCAGCTCGGTGGTGTTCTGGATGCTCGGCGGCCTGGGCGCAGCGCGTTGGGCGGTGATCTGGCTGCCAGCGCTGTGCGTGCTGTTTAGTCTCGGCACGCTGCTGGTATTGGCGCGCGGCCTGAATGCCTTGATGAGTGGCGAGCAGACCGCCATCAGCCTGGGCTTTAGCGGCCGCCGCGTGCGCTTACAGGTGTTTATCTGCACCTCGCTACTGACGGGAGTGCTGGTGTCGTTATCTGGCGCTATCGGTTTTGTCGGCCTGATGGTGCCGCATATCGCCCGGCGTTTAGTGGGTGCCGAACACCGGCGCCTGCTGCCCGTCAGTGCCCTGCTCGGCGGCCTGTTTTTGCTCTGGGTCGACGTCGCCGCCCGCACCCTGATCGCCCCCGAAGACCTGCCCATTGGCATCGCCACCGCCGCCTTGGGCGGGGTGTTTTTTATTGCCCTGCTCAAGCGCCGCAGTTAGCGCGGCTTGGCGCTACCAATAGTCCGGCTTAACGATTGCCGGCTTCTAAAGCTGTACGCGCAATTCCTAATCCCTGGAAACGAAAAAACCGGCTTTAGGCCGGTTTTTTCACCCTAGGCTGAAGCTGAACTTAATCGGCCCGCCATGGGTTGAGTCGTGCGCGCGGTATTCCCCAATACCCCAATTTGTTCAAGCACTGAGCACGCCGCGCTGACCGCGCAGAATCGCTGTGCCTGAATAACTCACAGCACCCGTTAGCGCGCTTAACGGCGCTAACGGAGGAAATGATTTGAATAGCGGCGAATGGAAGAATTAGCCCACCGCTGTTAATGACACTGGCGGGCTATTTTTCCGAACCCAGAGGGATCAGCAAGCGGTTGTGCCTTCGGGTTTTATCCGAGGGTTGCAAACGGCCTTGAACAAATTTCCTGACTGCGCAGTCAACCCAGTATCCCCATCACGCGCAAAGGACTCTTCCCAATGCCCCACTACACGCTTAACTACCGTTTCGAATCCCAACCCCGCTCTCACACCCTTAACCTCAACGACCCGCAACTGAGCCAAGCCGACGCCATTCGCCATCTAATCGAGTTGCACCATGGCGACGCTGAGAACGGCCTGTTGATGCCCGATGCGCAAGCAAGCGAAGCCGAAGTCTTGGAGAAGGCCGCGGTGTTGGGCATTACCGCGGTCAGCGTGACGGCTTAGAACAGCTGAGCAGCGGCGCACGGCTACGCTCTGGCGCGCGTATTACTCAGCCTCTGCGCCCTTGTCGCCCCGCTCACCCTCCCACCAGCGCAGCACCTGCTCGCCAAACTCCGGTGGCGCCTTGCGGCCAAAACCGCGCACCAAGTCCAGCACCGTTTGTTGCGCCAAGGCCTCTTCCATACGTTTTTGCGCGGTGAGCATTACCGCGTGAATACCGCAGGTACCGCTGACAGCCCAGTCGGGCGGCGAGCCGTCGAACACCGCGCAACGCTCACGCACGTTGCGGCAGTCAAAGATGGATTTATCGCCATCGATGGCCCGGACGATATCGAGCATGGTGATTTCATTGGATGGCCGCGCCAATTTGAAACCGCCGCGTACGCCAGCGGTGGCAACCACCAACTTGGCCTTGGCCAGGCGCGTAAATATCTTCGCCAGTAACTCCTGGGGCACACCTTGCAATTCGGCCAAGGTGCGCACGCTCGCTTCGCGGCTGTCGCCCTTGTCGTCGGCCAACCACAGCATGCAGTGAATGCCGTACTCAACCCCTGCGCTGTATAAAGCCATCGTTAACTCCGACTAAATTAGTCGCCTCATTTTGCCGTTTAGCGGATTTATACGCAAGCCAGTGCGCAAATAAATAGCTCGCCCACCGCTGCCAAGATCATGCAAAACAAGCCTTACAGCGATCAACACCCAACCGATACAAAAAAACCGCAGGCACGGCATAAACGAACAACGCCGACTCTTTTCGGAAAAATCACTTGCCTCGCCAAACTCCGACAAATATAGTCGCCATTACGAAATGACTGGCCAGTCCCTTCGCTCAATTTTTCTTTCTCCTAATAAGAGCGACACCACCATGAAACAACGCATTCTGATCATCGGCGCTGGCTTCGCAGGTATGTGGAGCGCCCTGAGCGCGGCCCGCCTACTGGATAAACATCACAACACCGAAACCGAAATCGTGGTGCTCGCGCCGCAAGCGGAGCTGCGTATTCGCCCGCGTTTTTATGAGCCCAACGTTGAAAAGATGACCGCGCCTTTGACCGAGCTGTTCGATGCAGTCGGCATTACCTTCGTTAAAGGCAGCGCTGAAGAAATCGACGTCGCCAGCAAGCAAGTCGCCTACCGCGACAGCGCTGGCAAGCTTTCTACCCTCACCTACGAGCGCCTGGTTCTGGCCAGTGGTAGCAGGGTCTGGCGGCCGAACCTGACGGGCATGGAGCACGCGTTCGACGTTGACCAAATCGAAGACGCGGCACGCTTGGAACACCACCTCAACGCCCTACGCCAACTGCCCGACTCGCCGGCACGCAATACCGTGGTTGTTGCCGGCGGCGGTTTTACCGGTATCGAAACCGCTACCGAAATGCCTGCGCGCTTACGCGCGGCCTTGGGCGCCGATGCTGATGTACGGGTAATTGTGGTGGATCGCGGCAGCAAGATTGGCGGCGCCATGGGCGATGGCCCGCAGCAGTTGGTGGCTGAAGCCTCGGCCGAGCTGGGCGTCGAGTGGCGTTTGAATACCGGTGTAGCTGCAGTGGACGCCGATGGCGTAACCCTTACAGACGGCCAACGTATCGAAGCCAAAACAGTGGTGTGGACGGTCGGCGTGCGCGCCAGTTCGCTCACCGCACACGTACCGGGTGAGCGCGATGGCCAAGGTCGCCTGCACGTCGACCGCCACCTTAAAGTGCTCGGCCAACACGACGTGTTTGCCTCTGGTGACGTGGCCTACGCGCAAACCGACGATGTCGGAAATTACGCGGTGATGTCCTGCCAACACGCCATTGCCCTGGGCCGTTCGGCGGGCAATAACGTCGCGGCAAGTTTGCTCGGGGTCGAGCCGATTCCGTATAGCCAGGTCAAATACGTCACCTGCCTGGACCTGGGCGCCTGGGGTGCGGTGTTTACCGAAGGCTGGCAGCGTGAAGTGAAGTTTGTTCGCGCCGAAGGCAAGCGGATCAAAAGCGAAATCAACGGTTTCTGGATCTACCCACCGAAAGCGGATCGGGCCGAAGCGTTGGCAGCGGCCGACCCGTTGATCCCCGTAGTGGCCTAAGCCGTTGTAGGCAACCCCCGCCCTCGCCAGGTTTAACTGGCGGGGGCATTTTTTTGTCTGATACGCACGGCACCCAGGGGTAACTGACGACGAACAGGTCGCCGCTCAGGCTCGCTGTCCAATTGCGTGCGCCCGTAAAACACTAGCGCGACCAACAGCGTACTCAACCAGACAAAGATTCCCGCCCAGAAGGTGTGCGACATGTAGTGCCAGCCCTGCAACACGCGCGTGGTGCCAAACACCATGCCCAACAACAGGATGGTGCCAAGCAGCGCTTTGGCATGCTGCCAGCGGTAGCGACGCGCGATAAAGTACAGCGCCAGCATGGTAAAGCCGCTTGAGGCATGGCCACCCGGCCAGCAGCGCCCGTCACCGGCCTTGTGCAGCCACGTGAAATTTTCAAACCACTCGTGGCGCAGTTGCTGGCCGCCATACAGCGTGGTTTCCACCGGGCAGTAAACGCTGGTGTGCGCTTTAAGGTAGTGAATAACGCCCGTGGCCAGGGCAAAGGCGACGATGACAAAAAACAGATCGCGCCTATACGTCGTGGTAAAGCGCAGCAACGGCGCCAACCGCGCGCGCTCTACAAAGCGCACGCCCTGCGGATACTTGGCCAACGGCGGCCAGATAAACGACAGCAACGCACCCACAATGGCCAACTCGCCGGTCCAATCGGGAATAACCCGTGGCCATTTATGCGTGAGGGTTTCGAACAGTTGGCTGCGGCGCAAAATAAACTCGCCGGTGCTCGGGTCAATCAGGGCATTGCTGATTACCCGGTCGAGATCGGTCAGGTCAAACAGGCAGAACACCAACAACGCCAGCAGCAGCGCAATCCCCAGGTTGTCGCGATAGAAACGTACACGATCACTCACAGCGCCGCTTCTCCCAGCACTTTCGCCCAACCATCGGCGTTCATATAACCGAGCAAGCTGGGCTTACCGGTCTTGCTGTCCACGGCCACAAACAATGCGCTGGTATAGGCGGCATCGTAGGACGCGGTGACGTGCTCCAACTCGTCGCCCAGTTCATTGATGCAAGTGCTGTGGGTTACCAGCAGCAAATTCCGATGCGCCGTCTTGTGCGCCAACATGTCGTGCTCCAGGGTGTTCTTGCAGCCGGTTAGCCAATCCTGAGTGGCGATGTTTTTCCCAAACATAAAGGATGCGGTTTGCTGGGTGCGGGTCAGGGGGCTGGAAAATACATCGGTCTGCTGCATGCCCAGGCTCTTGAAGGCCACGCCGACTTCACTCGCGGCGTCGCTGCCCTCAATGGTGATGCCGCTGGCATCGGCCAGGCAGGCATTGCTCGAGCGGTCGCAACGCTCGGCATGGCGCACCAGCACCACCACGTCGCCCTGCTTCCAGCGTTGCAGCAACGCCGCCTCGCTCAGGTGCTGACCACGGCTCAAATCCACCGCATAGCCAGGGTGAATCAGCCATACCGCCGCCATCACCACGGCAATAGCGGCACAAACAACGAGGAACAACCCACGCAAACGTGCGAAAGGACGTAAGGGAACTGCGGTTGAATCAACCGCAATGGCTGGCGCTAAAACAGACATGTGCCGCTCCACACTACCTTCGGCGAAGAAAACAGCGGCACTCAAGAAGCAGGCTAAAAGGGGGCCCGAAAAGAGAGGAGTGCCGCTAACGTGAGGGCACTCTAAGCGGCAGGGCGTTACAGGCAGGTGAATACGATGTGAAAAAAACCTAAACGGGCGACATTGTTGTTACAGGGTGTCACTGCCTCACGCACTTCATCGACGGCGCCTCATACCCCCACACTACAGTCGCCTCGCCCTGCTGCTCCACGAACGACTCATTGCGCCCCTGATACTGACTGCCACTGCCCGACGACTGGGCGTACATCAGCGAAGTGCTATCAGCAAACTCGGCGATCAGCGTGGGCGGCTCAGTAGCGTAAAAGGTGGCGAGCAGTTCCTTGGCTGGCTGCTTGTCACAGACAAAGCGCACCGGCCCCTTACCCGCCAGCAACTGATAACGCGCTTGCAGCTCAGCAATACGCAGACGGTAGCTATCGGCGACGCATTGGCTTTTGTCGTCTGCCTTCCAGCAGTCGTCACGGCCTTTGAGCCAGCCGCGCTGCTCGGCCTTGAGGGTCGGCGGATGTTCGTTTGTCGCTTTGCCTTGGGCCTGTTTATAGACCTTGGCCAGTTGCTCGTCCTGGCTACTAAGCGCTGGGGTTTTGCACACCAGCTCTTCAATGCTGCCGGCGCTAGCCTTGGCACAATCAAACGATGCGGCCATGGCTTGGCTAACAGACAAGGGCGCGAGCACGAGCGCCCACACGGTTACGCGATGCTTGATGCCCACCACTCACACTCCTTGGAGTTTTGCTCCATCCATTTCAGGGGTCACAGCGCCACTGACTGAGCCACTAATGTAATGGCTGCTGCGCAGCAGAAAATGCTTTTCAACCAAGTGCCACATGGCAACTGCGCCGAGCGATGTCAGGCTCAATACACTGAGCAAGAACCACCACGGCCGCTCAGAGAACCAACCGCTAAACAGCAGCAACTGAATGATCGGAAAATGCACGATGTAGAAACCGTAGGAGAAATCACCGTATTTGCCAAAGTTGCCTACGTACAAAAACAGACCGAAGAACACCACCACACAGGCCAGCGCAAAAGGCTCAAGCAGTGGCAGAGGCGTGAACCGGTTAAGCACCAACACCGCCACAGAGAAGGCCAGAAAATAAGGCAAACGCCGTTCGAACAAAGGCAGGAAGTAATAAAGAAACGCACCTGCCACGAAGTAGCACAGCTGCCCCGGCAGTTGCCGCGCCAATTCGGCGTATAGACCCGAGCCCGTGTGCGCGGCAATTGCTGCCAGCACCTGGGCATAAACCACCGACGCGCAGTAGGCCAACACCAATACCAGCAGCGGCGACACCCGGCGCAATAACAGCACCAACAGCGGCACCACCAGATAGAACATCGCTTCGATTTTCAGCGTCCACAGCGCGCCATTCACAGCGGCTAAGCGCTGCCCTTCAAACACACCGGGCAACTCAGGATGGAGGAAATTCAGAAAGCTCAGGTTCGCTAAAACGTACTTCACCCAAGCCAGGGAAAAGTACTCGCCCACCGACATGGAACTCACCAGCGACAGACCCACGGCGCAGAGCATGACCACCGTAAAGTAGGCCGGATAAATACGCCGCACCCGTTTGCGTAGGTAAGACGAAAGGGACGATGAGCGCTCGTAGCTCATTACGATCAGAAAACCGCTCAGAACAAAAAACGCCTTGACCGCTACCGCCGACGACAGCACCTGCGCAAACACCGCCAAGGGTTCAAATCCAGAAAGCTCATAGCTGTGCACCAGGCACACTACTGCCGCCAGCACCAAGCGAATCAAGTCGAAATTATTGCGCGCGAGTCGCGGACTACCGTGCTGCACCGAGAGAACTCCAAACCATAGATAGCAAACCAGGGCGAGTGCCCCACGGGGACACGCCCCGTGAAATGTATCGGGAATGCTACACAGGTACTGGAAGTACTGTCACTGAAAGCCTCGGGCAGTGACCCAAAGCCACGCACCGTGGCGCGCTGCAGGCGCCCAGCCGCTTACAGGCGAACGGCCAGTACTTACATCAAAGGCGACACACAGCGCTCAAAAGCTCGACTTGGCGTTGGGCTCGTTCTCTGAATGATGCACACGACAGCCCTTGCGGCTGCGAATCTCTTCATCGCTGGGGCGCTGGTGCTCAAACTCGAACACACCATCGCTGTACAGAATCAGGTAGCCCCACTCCAGTTGCATTTCTTCCTGCCCCGGTAGCGGCGGTTTCGCCCACCAGGGCTCTCGGCTGATGACGGTGCGCATGTTCTTTCCCCCTGGGGTCTGGCCAACGGCAACAGACGTCTGACACCTATACCCTAGATTCTTCTGCAGCGAACACCAACGCGCCTGCCGACCGCCAACAACGTGGTGAACGGCTCGCCTTGCAGTTCTGCAAAGTGGCCGTGCAGGCCTGTCTATTCCGCAGTTCGCGCTGCGCCGCCATCATTTGCTCACGGTCTGACACACAGCGCAGACCAAACCCGATGCACACCTTATTCCGTCTTTCGAACCTTCAAGGAGCTCCACCATGACCCTGCAAAAAACCCTGATCGCTGCTGCCATGACCCTGTCCTTCAACGCCGCGTTCGCCGCTGGCAGCCCAGGTGTGGAGCAAGACACCCAAGCCTTTCTGCAAGCTCTGGAAGCCGGCGGCGGCAAACCGCTTGAGCAGATGACCCCGAAAGATGCCCGCGCTGTACTGACTGGCGCCCAGGCTTCGGTGAAGTTCGATTTCTCCGACACCAAGGTCGAAGACAAAGTCATCAACGCCGACGGCCAGAGCATCAAACTGACCATCGTCCGCCCGGCTGGCGCTACCGGCACGCTGCCCGTGTTTATGTTCTTCCACGGTGGCGGCTGGGTACTGGGCGACTACCCAACCCACGCCCGTTTGATCCACGACCTGGTGGTGAATTCCGGCGCCGTGGCGGTGTATGTCGACTACACGCCATCTCCCGAAGCCCACTACCCCACCGCCATCAACCAAGCCTATGCCGCGACTAAATGGGTGGCCGAGCACGGTAAAGAAATCAACGTGGATGGCTCACGCTTGGCCGTGGCCGGGAACAGCGTGGGCGGCAACATGACCGCAGCGGTGGCCCTGATGGCCAAAGAGAAAGGCACACCGAAACTGCGCTTCCAGGCCCTGCTGTGGCCCGTGACTGACGCCAACCTGGAGACCGGTTCCTACAACCAATTTGCCCAGGGCCACTTCCTGACCAAACCGCTGATGAAATGGTTCTGGGACAACTACACCACTGACGTCAAAGCCCGTGCCGACATCCATGTTTCGCCACTGCGTGCCAGCCTTGAGCAACTTAAAGGCCTGCCGCCAACCCTGATCCAGACCGCCGAATTCGACGTGCTGCGTGACGAAGGCGAAGCCTACGGTCGCAAGCTTGATGCTGCCGGCGTAGAAGTGACTGCCACCCGCTACAACGGCATGATCCACGACTTCGGCCTGCTTAACCCGCTGGCCCATATCAGCGGCGCCAAGTCCGCCATGCTGCAAGCCGGTAGCGAACTGAAAAAACACCTGCAGTAAGCAGCACCTGCAAGACCAAAAAACCGCCAGCGTTTATGCGCTGGCGGTTTTTTATGCCTGCTCGTTTTGCCCCAGCGCTCGCTCAACCAAGGGCAACAACGCGTCGGCAGCCAGAAGCAGTTCGGCCAACAGTGCGTCATCCACGTCCATGTAACCTTCGTACTCCGCCAGATTGCGTCGGCCATGACAGAGCGCGAACAAGCGCACATCGCCTTTGCTTAATCCAAGGGTATGAACCAAGCACTCAAACACCAGATAGCGACGGTCAGACCGGTAGCCGCGCAACCGCATAGCCGTAAGCGCCAGAGCGTGGGCGGCGTTGTAAGCCAGGTCGAAACGACTGGCGAACGACAATCCAGGGTTATGCGCGTCCTTCAAACGATGCATCGCTGAGCGCAGCAACCCCTCACATTCCCGATAATCAGGCGGTTCGGTTTTTAAGCCACCACTGCGTACCAAGTTATCCAGATTGTCATTGCTGCCCACGCTCGCTGTCCCCTGGGTTGCGACCAATCAAATCAATTTTTTCGTGTTGCTCCACCCGCATAACAAAGGCATTGCCGGCGGCTTTCTTCGCCTGCCAATCCGCCACGGTATGCAGCGTTGGGTTAATGGTTCTACCCAACTGCTCCTCCAGCGGCAGCAGGCACTCCATGACGGCGCTGTAGCTAAGGTTTTCACCAATCAACATCACATCGACGTCACTGCCTGAGTGGTCGCTGCCTTTGGCAATAGAGCCATAAACGAACGCCCACTCTATCTGCTCGGCCAACGGCATCAGCGCTGCGCGGAGCTGTTCAGCAATGCCAAAAGTCTTGCGCACGATGCCGAGTAACTCGGCATAAATCGGACACTGTGGATTGGCCTGGTAATGGGTTTGGTTGCCTTGCCGGCTGAGGGTCAGAATTCCTGCACCATGCAGACGTTCGAGTTCACGCATCAGGCTGCCCTTACCTACTTGAGCCCAACGGCTAATCTCATTGGCGTAGAAACTCTGGTTCGGTTTGCCATACAGCAAGCTCAGAACCTTCTGCTGGGTCGCGGAGAAAAGGGCGTCGCTTAAGGAAATGGACATGGCCGGCTCAATAAGTCCCAAAAAGGGAACGATAAGTCCTTTTTTGGGACCGATCAAGCAAGCGATGCTGAAAGCCTAACGTGCTTATCGCAAGACGCTTTTTAAACAGCTCAAGGCCAAAGCGCCTCCAACAGGGTTAGGGTAAAACTCGGTTTGTTGGGCTTCCCTCTTCAACCCAACCTAGGTGCGCTGCAACCAACTCAAGAATTTGCCCTTTTTCACTTCCGCCGGCTTCTGCATCAGCAACGCCTCGGTGCCTTGCAGGCGGAAGGCGTGGAGTTTGTTGAGGGCGGTGGTCACTTCGGCGCTTTGTTCCAGGCATTGCTGGATATGTTCTTTGTCGATGCGATAGAGGATGGCGGAGCTCAGGGCGGTGAAGCGCGCGTGGGAGGCCACGGCGTTGGCCATGCCTTCTTCGCCGAGCAGCTCGCCTGGGCCCATGCGCCCGGCTTCGGCGAGGCTGCCGTCGCTGGTGGGCACGGCGGCGGAGATAACGCCGGTGCCGATCACCATCAGGTGGTCGGTGACTTCGTCGAGCTCCAGAACCACTTGCCCGGCGACATAGCGTTGAGCGGTCATATGCTGGGTAAGTTGGTCTTTTTGTTCGCTGGTCAGGGAGCGGAACACTTTGACGTCGTCGAGCACGGCGCGCAGGCGGCTTCTCGGCGCCTCGCCGCCGCGTTGTACACCGGCAGCTTCGAGGTTGCGGTGGGCCAGGTCGAACATCAGGTTGCGGGCTTCGGCGCTGTTCTGGCCGGTGGCGATAAAGCCGCTGGCTTCGTATTCCACAGCTTCCAGATCGGAGCCTTTGACCGATACCCGGCCCGGTGGCTTGGCCAGCAGTGCGGTTACGCCTTGCAGGGTTTTTTCCAACGCCTCTATGACCACACGAGGCCGCACCGCAGCCGGCACGCTGATGCTGATGGACACGCCCTGCACATTAGCAGCGCGGTTGAGGTTGATCACTTTGGCCTTAGCCGCCACCGAGTTGGGGATCACCACGGTGCTGCCTTGGGCGGTACGCAGGTAGGTGGCGCGCCAGTCGATTTCGGTGACTTGGCCCTCGACGCCATCAATGCTGATCCAGTCGTCCAGGCGATAAGGTTTGGTGGTGTTCAGCACGATGCCGGAAAACACATCGCTCAAGGTGCTCTGCAGGGCCAGGCCGACCACGATGGCCACCACCCCGGAGGTAGCCAGCAAGCCTTTTACCGGCAGTTGCATCACATAAGCTGCAGCTGCCACCACCGCGAGCAGAAAAATCAGCGCCCCCAGGACGTCCTGCAACAGGCGTCCGGTGTGGCCGCTGCGCGGCATCAACACCACGCCCATCACCACAGTGGCCGTTCGCGCCAGTAGCAACCACCAAGCGATGCCAAGTACCGAACCGAGCATATTGAGCGCCGGGGTTGGCCAAGGCGGCGGCAGCAATGGGCTAAGCCCAGCCTCGACGATCACCAGGCTATAGCTGAGGAAAAACACCACCCGCAGCACCACCCGCCAGACCTTGGCGTCGGCCGGCAATAGACGCCAGGCAGCGATATCCACCAACAACAAGGCGGTGGCGATAAGCAGCAGGTGACTGTTGATCAGCTCAATCATGGCGTTTCCAAGTGTCGGTTTACAGCGGCGGGGCTGGCTTGCGGCATTCGCCGCGCAAGCGCACGGCATCTTTTTCAAAGACTTCTTTTAGCCAATTGCTCACCGCCTGGAAGCGACCGATGCGTCCGGCATCGCGGTGGCTGAGCAACCATACCTCACGGTGCACCTCAACATCATCGCTAAGACGGCGCAGGCCGATGCTATCGCCCAGCACGCAGGGCAACAACGCCAGACCCAAACCGGTCGCGCAGGCATTGATCAAGGTGCTGACACTGCTGACCCGCAGCGGGTAATGGGCCAGCGGCGCGATCTCACGCAGCCAACGCATCTCGGCCATTTCCGCGAGCTCTTCGCCGTAGGCCAGCCAGGGCTGGTCGCACCAAAGGTCGCGCGGCACTTCGGCAAACCGCTCGGCGCCGTATACGGCAAAACCCAAGTCGCCGACCTTACGCATTACCAGCGCGGCATCGTCTTGTGGGCGGGCCAAGCGCAAGGCGAAATCGGCCTCGCGGCGGGTGAACGAAAGCGCCTGATTGGCCACCAGCAATTGCAATTGCAACTGTGGATGGAGCTCCATCAGCGCCGGCATATGGTCAACCAGCCAGTGACTAAACAAGAAGTCGATGGAGGTGATACGTACAGGCCCAGCCACGCCATCGGCTTCGCTGCAGGTTTCCAACAGCATGCTTTTTACGTCGCCCAGCACGCGTTCGGCGTAGGTCAGAAACACGACGCCGGCTTCGGTGGCGTGGTAGCCGGAGTTGTCACGGATAAACAGCCGGCGCTGTAGCGCCGCTTCGGCAGCGGCCAGACGCCGGCTCATGGTCGACGGGTCAATGCCCAGCGTGCGCCCGGCGGCGCTCATACTGCCCTCGCGGGCCAGGGCCAAGAGCAGCGGAATGTCGTTCCAGTCAAAAGCCACAGCATCACGATCCACAGGCGCTCCTTATCCTCGGGTCGAGGTCGCGGACAAACCACCATCGTCATGCCCGGTTAGCGCACAAGCATAGAATTCTCGTGCTGACCTTTGGAAAGAATTTGCGTGCTGTGTTGGGCTTCGCTGCGCTCAACCTACGTAACGTGACGTAGGTTGGGTCGGTCCGCGTGCGGTGAGCGCAGCGAAGCCCAACAAGCAAGGCCACATCAATGCTGCAAGCGGTACCCAGTGCGGAATATCTGCCCAACAATCACGATGCACACCAACAAAAAGCCGAGCAAAAACCCAACGTCGACCATCGGGTTAAATTCGGTGACGTCGAAAAACGCCCAGCGAAAGGCGTCGACCAGGTACACCACCGGGTTAAACAGGCTGATGGTCTGCCAGGTTGGTGGCAGCATATTCAGCGAGTAGAAGCTGCCGCCCAAAAAGGTCAGCGGGGTGATCACCAGGGACGGCACCACTTCCAGTTTGTCCCAGCCATCCACACACAAGCCGACAATAAAGCCGAGCATGCTGAACGACACGGCGCACAACAGCAGAATAAAAAACGCCCAGAACGGATGAGCGATTTCATACGGCACAAACACCCGTGCGGTGATCAGAATGGCAGCGGCCAGCACCATAGACTTGACCACCGCCGCGCCGACATAGCCAAACACGATCTCGCTGGGCGACAAGGGCGCAGACAAAATCTCGTAAATCGCCCCAGAATAACGCGGCATATAAATGCCAAAGGCGGCGTTGGACACGCTCTGGGTCAGCACGGCCAACAGGGTCAGGCCGGGCACGATAAAACTGGCGTAAGGAATACTGCCAATCTCGGCCATACGTGAGCCGATGGCCGAGCCAAACACCACAAAATACAGCGCGGTGGCCAACACCGGTGCGGCCAGGCTTTGCATCAGCGTGCGCAACGAGCGAGCCATTTCAAAGCGGAAGATGGCGTAGATGGAATAGACATTCATGCGGGCTTTCTCAGCAGTTCGACAAAGATGTCTTCCAGGGAGCTTTCGGAGGTGTGCAGGTCTTTGAAGTCGATATCGTTAGCGGCCAGGCGCCGCAGAAAATCGCCAATGCCCTGGTTATCGCGGGCGACATCCAACACCAGCTCCCGTCCCTCGTCGAGCAACTGCACCGGAAACCCAGCCAAATCCGCGGGCAACTGCTCAAGCGGCTTTTGCAATTGAAGACGCAGTTGGCGACGACCGAGGCGAGCCATCAAGTCGGTCTTGTTTTCCACCAGCAGCAGACGACCATCGCTGATTACGCCAACACGGTCAGCCATTTCCTCCGCTTCTTCCAGATAGTGGGTGGTTAGCACCACAGTGACGCCCCGGTCGCGCAGGCGGCGCACCATCGCCCACATATCGCGGCGCAGCTCCACATCCACGCCCGCAGTCGGCTCATCAAGAAACAATACGTGCGGCTCATGGGCCAAGGCTTTGGCAATCATCACTCGCCGGCGCATACCGCCAGAAAGGGTCATGGTGGCGTCGTCGCGCTTATTCCACAGCGACAGGTCGCGCAGAATTTGCTCCAGCAACGCTGGCGCTGGTGGTTTACCAAACAGGCCGCGGCTAAAACGCACGCTGGACAGCACGCTTTCAAAGCCCTCGTTGACCATTTCTTGCGGCACCAAACCGATCTTGGCCCGCGCCTCACGGTATTGCCTAGGCAGTTCCAGGCCGTCGATATGAATGCTGCCGCCAGTGGGTTTGACCAGCCCGCAAATAGCGCCAATCAGGGTGGACTTGCCCGCGCCATTGGGCCCGAGCAAGGCGAAAATTTCGCCGTGTTGAATATCCAGATCGATTCCGCGCAAGGCCTGATAGCCATTGGCATAGGTTTTTTCCAGCCCCCGAAGGGAAATTGCACTCATGCACCGTCACCCAAACATTCGGTAATTTTGCTGCGCAACCAGCGTTGCGCAGGGTCCATATCCTGGGTTGCGCCCCAGGCCATGGACAGATCATAAACCGGCGCCTCAAACGGCAGCTCATCCACACGCAAACCGCCGTTGGAGGTCAACGCGGCAGCGGCGTAGTCCGGCACAGTAGCAACCATCTGCGTGCCCGGCAGCAATTGGCTCAGCCCATAAAACTGCGGCACGGCCAGTTTCACCTGGCGACTACGGCCACGGCGGGCCAGTTCTTCATCAATAAAGCCACTCAGGTCACCGGCAAAACTCACCAGCGCGTGAGGGCGTTCGCAGTAATCGTCCATGGTCATCGGCGTATCGGCCGAGTCACCGCGCACCATCACCGAACGGCTGCGGCGCAGGGTTTTGCATTTGGCGTTGGCGGGTAGCTCACCGGTGTAGCAAATGCCCAACGAGATTTCGCCTGCAGAGAGTTGGTTGCTGATCAACAGGTAATGGGTGCGGCGCACCACCAACGAGATATGCGGCGCTTCGACGCTCAGCACACGCATCAGCTGTGGCAGCAGGCCCAGTTCAACGTCATCGCTCAAGCCGATACGGAACACTTCGCGGCTGGTGCACGGGTCAAAATCGACGCTTTGGCCGATGGCCGAGGAAATGGTATCCAGCGCCGGGCGCAGCAGGCGCTCCAGCTCAATGGCCCGTGGCGTGGGCTCCATGCAGCGGCCGACACGCACAAACAGCGGGTCGTTATACAGGGTACGCAAACGCCCCAACGCCGCACTCACTGCTGGCTGCCCAAGAAACAACCGCTCCGCCGCCCGACTGACATTGCGCTCGATCATCATCATTTCGAAAACGATCAGCAGATTGAGGTCTACGCGGCGAAGGTCGATGCGGTTCATGGGTGCGGCTCCCTGTGGTGTGGGAGCCATCATCGGCTCTTGCGCGAGGCAAGAGAATAGACAGGGCTGCATAGCCCCCGTGCAGAACTGCAACGCGCCAAACACTAGTTCTCAGACTTGTCCTTGGCGGTTTCCAGCTCTTTGATGCGCTTGTCGTAGATATCGCAATGGCTGGCCTTATCCGCAGACTTGGTTTTCAAATCCATGGCCTGCAGCTCGTCATTGATCTCTTTGGCCTTTTGCGGGTTTTGCTCAGTGAGTTGCTGCACCCTGGCCGCCAACTGCTGGGCTTTTTGCTCGGCTTCTTCGGGGGTGCAACTGGCCCAGGTGGGCAGGGCGGTCAGCAACGCCAGAGCGGCGGTGAGGCTTAGTAAGGTTTTCATGATGCTGTCCTTTTTAGCGCGATGGCTGTCCTTCGGTGGAGGACCAGTACGCGTGAAAAGTTCAGCAAAAGCGATGAGGCGTGGGGTACACCCGTAAGGCGCCCACCACAAAGACAGCGTCGTCCCCGCCTGCGCGGGAACGACGGCTGTTGAAGCGACAAACCCCGCCAACGCGGGTGCGTTGGCGGGGTTTGGTTACCGGTGGATCAATGCCCTTCAGAAGCGTTAAACATGCTCTTGGCGTAGATCAAGCCCAGGCCATAAGCACCACCGTGGGCGATGGAGGTTTTTACGGTTTCGTCGTAGGTCTCGCCGCGGGCCCAGTCGCGTTGCAGCTCCAGCAGGTATTGCAGTGAGGTCATCGGCCGGGCGCCCAGTTGCACCATGCGTTGGATGGCCATTTCATGCGCTTCGACCGATACGTCGCCACAGGCGTCGGCAATGAAGTACACCTCAAAGCCTTGGTCCAGCGCCGACAGTGCTGGGCCAACGATACATACCGAGGTCCACAGGCCAGCCAGGACGATTTTCTGCTTGCCGAAGTTGTTCACTTCTACCGCGATGCGCTCGTCTTCCCAGGTGTTCATGCTGGTGCGGTCGATGAAATACCGATTTGATTTCATCGAAAATCGGCCCGGAAAAGCTCTTCGCAGCCACCGTGGTGAGGATGGTGGAAACCTTAAATTCCTTAGCGGCCTTGGCCACCAGCGCGGCGTTGTTGCGCAGGGTGGTGGCATCAATCGACTTAGTGGCAAACGACATCTGCGACTGGTGGTCGATCATGATCAGGGTGTGGTCGTCATGGTTCAGAAGGGTTTTGCCTGGAACTGCTTTTGCGATAGCCATGGGTAAATTTCCTTTTCAGTTTTAATCGTGTGAGTAGCGGGTTTAGTTGAACTCGTTGGCTTGTTTGCAAACCGTGGAGCCATGATCACCCACCGCTGAAAAGCGCGGAATAGACAGGGGCGCACGGGTACTTTGCAGAATTGCAAAGCGGCAGGATTGATGATTTGTGCGTAGGTTGGGTTGAGCCGAAGGCGAAGCCCAACGCGGCCCCACCCAACCTACGCGCTAAAACAAATCCAACTGCCGGCCCACCAGCGTGGCGAAGTCGTCATCAACAAACGGCAGAATTGCATCGGCCACGGGCTGCAGTTGGCGGGTCAGGTAGTGGTCGTAATCAATCGGCGAGGTGATCGCTTCCAGCGGCTGCGGCCCTGCGAGGGTAATCACATAGCTGATCCAACCACCGCGCTGGTATTGCCGCGGCCGCCCCTGTTCGCTGTTGAATTCATCGGCCAGCCGCGCGGCGCGCACATGCGGCGGCACGTTACGTTCGTAGTCGGCCAGCGGGCGGCGCAGGCGTTTGCGGTACACCAGCAAATCGTCCTGCTCACCGGCCAAGGTGCGCTCAACATACTCACGCACATAGGCCTGATAGGGCTGGCGGCGAAATATGCGTTCGTACAGCGCTTGCTGGAACTGTTGCGCCAACGGCGACCAATCGGTGCGCACCGTTTCCAGGCCCTTGTAGACCATCTGCTCGCCCATCAGCCCGGCGTAGCGTTTCTTGCTGCCCTCCTCCGCGCCGCGAATGGTCGGCATCAGAAAACGGCGGAAATGGGTTTCGTATTGCAGCTCCAGCGCGCTGGTTAACCCAAACTCGCGCTGCAGGTGCTCACGCCAAAACTGGTTGACCCGTTGCACCAGATCGCGGCCAATTTTCCCGGCGTCTTCTTCGCTGTGCTCATGACCGAGCCAGACAAACGTGGAGTCGGTATCGCCATAGATCACCATGTGCCCCTGGGCTTCGATCAGCTCGCGGGTTGCATGCATGATCTGATGGCCACGCAGGGTGATGGATGAAGCTAAACGCGGGTCGAAAAAGCGGCAGCCGCTGGAACCAAGCACGCCGTAAAACGCGTTCATGATGATTTTCAGCGCCTGCGACAGCGGCTTGTTGTTATCGCGTTTGGCCTGCTCCCGGCCTTCGGCAACGCGGGAAACAATCGCCGGCAAACAATGCCGCTCGCGGGAAAACCGCGCACCACGAAAGCCTTCAACGCTGGCACTTTCATCCGGCTCGCGCAGACCTTCCACCAGGCCCACGGGGTCGATCAGAAAGGTGCGAATAATCGACGGGTACAGGCTCTTGTAGTCCAGCACCAGCACCGACTCATACAGCCCCGGCTGCGAGCTCATCACAAAGCCGCCGGGGCTGGCCTCGGGTGGGCGCTCGCCGAGGTTGGGCGCAACAAAGCCCTGGCGGTGCATCAGCGGCATATATAAGTGGGTAAAGGCCGCCACCGAGCCACCGCTGCGATCGGCCGGCAAACCGGTGACGCTGGCACGCTCAAGCAAAAAGCTCAGCAGTTCGGTCTTGGCGAAGATGCGCGTCACCAGCTCGCAGTCTTTGAGGTTGTAGCGGGCCAGCGCCGGTTTGTCCTCGGCGAACATGCGGTCGATTTCGTCCATACGCTGGTAGGGCGTGGAAATATCCTTGCCCTCACCGAGCAAGGTTTGCGCGACGTTTTCCAAGCTGAACGAGGGAAAACTCCAAGTCGCCGAGCGCAGCGCTTCAATGCCATCAATGATCAGCCGCCCGGCCGCCTCGGCAAAAAAGTGGTTGCTGCGCCCACCATGTTCGCGCCAGCCCATGGCCTCGCCATCACGGCCGAGGCGCAGGGGAATTTGCAGCTTTTGTGAGTGTTCGAGCAGCACGCGCAGGTCGAACTGCACCAGGTTCCAGCCGATGATGGCGTCGGGGTCGTGGGTGGCCAGCCAGGTGTTCAAGCGCTCCAGCAATTGGCCACGGCTTTCGCAGTATTCGAGGTCGAAATCTACCCGCGCGGTATCGCCATTGGCCGGGCCAAGCATATACACCTGGCGCTGCCCGCAGCCTTCCACGGCGATGGAATACAGCTCGCCATGGCGGGTGGTTTCAATATCCAGCGAGCACAGCTTGAGTTGTGGGCGGTAGTCGGGGTCAGGCTTAAGGTGCGCGTCATCAAAAGCGCCCTGGCCATCCGGCGTGCCAGAGAACAACACCGGCGCGGTGATAAAACGCTCCATCAAATAACGCTCGGGGGGGCGTACGTCCGCTTCGTAAACATCCACACCAACACTGCGCAGCAGCTTGTCGATATTCATCAGTTGCCGGTGCGAACGGGTGTACAGGCCCAGCACCGGACGGTGGTGGAAATCCTGTAAGGCGAGCTCGCGCAGCTCTACGTCCTTTTCCTTGCCGAGCATGCCCTCAATCCGCAGGCGCTGTTCGGCCGGCACAAAAGCCACCGAGGTTTGCACCGGCAAGCGCAACAGCTTTGGTCCTTCATCAGTCGCCAGCCAAACGCTCACCTGGGTGCCAGCCGGGGTGTCGCGCCAATGCCGCGAGAGGAGAAAACCCCGTTGTAATGGTTGCGCTGCCATAGGGCTGCCTTGAGAAGAGTCTGGCGATTCTACTGTATCTATATACAGACAGCCGACTGATTTTCCTCGGCAGCGGACTACCGGCTTGGTAGATGCCGGAACAGTACCTGGGTATCACGGATGACATCGGGCGGCACATGCATACTGCCGCTGAAGGGGCAATCCAGCGCCATCACCAAGAGCAAGCCAAAACCGATCACTGCCGCCAGCGTGCCGGTCATCAGGGCCCGACTGCGCTGATGGCCGGAACGCAGCAATACAGCGAATGCCACGGTAATCACTCCGCCCCCCAGCAACAGCCCCCACATCAATGGCGCCAGCTGCGAGCGGCTATCCAGCAAGCGATTACGGCGGTGTTCGGTCAGCATGCGCAGCTGTTGATAAAACCGCCCCTCCAACGCCCGTTGCCGAGGGTTTTCTAACTGAACGCTGCGCTGCAGTCGCCATAGGTGGTCCAACGCATCACCCGCCAGAGCGCTATGGCCACCTCGGGCCATCGCCGGCCACTCGCTCTGCACCACTCGCTCAGCATAGGTATGCAAACCGCTCTCGAGCTCGCCGCGCTCTGGTGACGGCAAATGCGCGGCCAGGCGATACAGCGTGCCAATCACATTGGACTCCTGCGACACGTTGCTTTGGGCCGCCTGGAACTCGGTGTAAACCGCCGAAATGGTAAAGGCCAGGGTGATACCGAACACCGCGCCAATGGTCTGAAAGATGGCCAGGCCCAAGCTGTTATCACCGCGCTGCGGCGGTAGGTAGCGATCGAGCAACCATGATGCACCGGCACTTAGCAAACCGCTGCCCAGCACCAGTAAGGCGAACAGTAACCAAAGGGGAAAACTGAGCAGATAAAGCTGCATAGCAAGGCTTAGCTCGTGAGATACGTTGAGGGTGATGGCGTGGCGCCGGCCGATGCGGGCTGGCCGGCGGGGGCGTTAGCTTGGTGCGTGCATCAGGCCAGCGGAATTCCCAGTTACGTAGGATGTTGTCGGCCATTGCCTAGACGCCCAAGGAAAACGACCTTAACCAGGCGGTACGCGCTCGGCCGTCGAGCGGCGATATACTCGCCCGCCTGCGTGCCGCGCCCCTGAGTGCCGCGCCGCATTTGCTCCTGCCATTGCGAGGGATTACCTGATGAACGACCTCAACACCCTGCTGGGCATTGCTCTTCCCATCATCCAGGCGCCGATGGCCGGCACTGCCACCCCGGCCATGGCCGCCGCGGTGAGTAACGCCGGCGGGCTGGGCTCGATCTCGATTGCCGCGGTCAACGCCGAGGCCGGGCGCGAGATGATCCGCCAACTGCGCGCGGCCACCACCAAGCCCTTCAACATCAATGTGTTTTGCAACGTGCCGGCGCAGGCCAACGCTGCTGTCGAGCAGCGCTGGCTACAACACTTGGCGCCTTGGTTTGTCGAGTTTGGCGCCGCCCCGCCCGCCGCTATCCACGACATTTACACCAGCCTGTACAACGACGAAGCGCAGCTTCAGGTCTTGTTGGATGAGCGCCCAGCAATGGTGAGCCTGCACCTGGGCCTGCCGCCACAGGCACGCATCGACGCGCTGAAAGCGGCCGGCATTGTCGTGGTGGCGTCGGCCACTTCGCTGCAAGAGGGTCGCCTGGTGCAGGCCGCGGGTGTGGATATGGTGGTGGCGCAAGGAATCGAAGCCGGCGGTCATCGCGGTATTTTTGACCCTGAGCAAATTGACGGCTGCCTGACCACCGCCGAGCTGGTACAGGAACTGGTGCGTGAACTGGAGATTCCGGTAATCGCCGCCGGCGGCATTATGGACGGCGCCGATATCGCCGCCATGCTTGAGCTTGGCGCCGTAGCGGCGCAGTTGGGTACCGCGTTTGTGCTATGCCCCGAGTCTGCCGCCAACGCCAACTACCGCGCCATGCTCAGCAGCGAGCGGGCCAAGCAAACACAAATTACCCGGGTTATTTCCGGGCGACCGGCGCGGGGTGTGCTTAACCGTTTTATGGTTGAAGTCGGCGCTGAAGGGCATCCCACTGTGCCGGGTTTTGGTATCGCCTATAACGCTGGCAAGAAGCTGATCGAGGCCGCCAGCCAGGCCGGCAGCGCCGAGTTCGCCGCCCACTGGGCCGGCACCAACGCCAGCAAAGTGCGCAGCCTGCCCGCCGCGAAACTGCTGGAAACGTTGCATGAGGAATATTTAGCCGTGATCAACGCTCGGTAGAGCGGCAAACGCTTGCCGCCTCTGGCAAGCCGGCGCCGCCCTGCGCGCCGGCGAAATGACCAAGAAGCCCGATATAGAGCCATCCGCCAAGTTGGCCCGTGATGTGCAATCAGCCCTGCACCTCCCAGCCATCGGCATTGCCCTTATGACCAGCGTATCGAGCAACCTCTCGCTGCTGAGCTATATCAGCTCCATCTCCAAGTCGGACGCCAGCGACAGCACGGCGTCGCCCAGCACCGGTAGCGGCACCAGCACAGGCACCGACACCAGTACCGAAGAAAGCAAAGACCCGATTGGCGACCTGCGTAAATATGCAGCGGCCATCGTTGCGCAATCGCGTGGTGGTTTGTTTAGCGCCCTGGCCGGTGTCGAGCAAACCAGCGCCAGCCAGTCGGCGACGTCGAACTTTAGCGCCAGCAGCGCCATTCAGTTGCCCGATGTGGCGAGCATGAGCCGCGACGATGCTTCCAGCCTGCTGCCGCAAGTGCAGAAGCTGATTGATAAGGGCATGAGTGATCAGGTGTCGGTGGCAGGCTTTAACGGTGACCAGCAGACCAGTTCGCTGGAGACTTATCGCGATTGGTTGCAGAGCAAGGCGGGGATCAGTATTTACGTGTGAGTCAAAAGCCCCTCACCCCCAGCCCCTCTCCCGCAAGCGGGAGAGGGGAGTTTAAGTACCGCTCAACGCCCTACCTCAATTCAGTCCCCTCGCCCCTTCGGGGAGAGGGCTAGGGTGAGGGGCAGCTGCAAGCACAACCGTTAAGCCCGCAATGGCTTACGCATCGCCTGCCCTAACCACACCCCCGCCAGCGCCAGCCCGCCGCCGACCAGGTGATGCAGCCCCAGGGTTTCGCCCAACAACCACATCGCCGCCACCGCCACCATCACCGGCATCAGGTTCATATACAAACTGGCCCGCGCCGGCCCCAGGCTTTGAATACCTTTTATCCACAGCCACGGCGCACCAATCGAGGCCAAGGTGCCGGCATACAGCACCAGCGGCAGGTTGTCGGCGGTTATCGGCGAAGGCCCGCTGAGGAAAAACCACGGGGTGAGAAACAGCAGCGCGCAACCGATCTGCACATACAGTTGCACCCAGCGGCTCAGGTCGAAATTCCAGCGGCGCAGCAGCACGCCGTACAAGGCGTTGGCGCTCACCGCGATCAGCATCAGCGCATCACCGGGTTTGAGCTGGAAGTCCACTAACGTCTGCGGCTGACCGCCACTGATCAGCCACAACACCCCGGCGAACGACACCACACCGCCAGCCAACGCGCCTTGGGTTAGACGGTCGTCAGTCAGTACGGTGGAAAACAGCGAGGACAGCAGCGGCGACAGAGCGATGAGAATGCCCATGTTAGTGGCACTGGTGGTGGCCGCCGCGAAGTAGGCCAGGCCCTGATAAACCATCATGCCCAGCAGCCCCAGTACGAACAGTTTGGGGAACAGCGCGCGCACTTGCTGGCGCGCACGCCATACGCTGGGCAGCATAAACAGCGACAACAGCACAAAGGCCAAGGCCCAGCGGTAGAAGGTAATAGAAGGCGGCGTGATGCGCCCCGCTGCCAGCTTGGTGACCAGCGTATTGCCGCTCCAGATCAGCACGGTGATCAGCGGAAATAGGTGGTGCCAGCCTTGCTCTCTTCCCTGCTCGTTCATCGTGGCTCCCTAAACCGTTTGGCTAAACCTTGAACAGCAACAGCGCGCCGCACACCAGCAAAAACACACAAAACAGCGACCTTAGCACTCGCTCCGGCAAGGCATGGGCCATACGCACGCCCCAGCTGATGCTGAGCAATCCGCCAACCGCCAAGGGAATGCCCATGGCCCAGTTCACATGGTTGTGCACGGCGTAGGTCACCAGGGTGATGCCGGTTGACGGCGCCGCCAGCGCCAGGGCCAGCCCTTGCGCCACCACTTGGCTGGCGCCGAACAAGCTAGTCAGCAAGGGCGTCGCCACCACCCCGCCGCCAACCCCAAACAGGCCACCGGTAGTACCGGACAACGCGCCCAATAACCACAGGCGATTTTCGTGGCGCAGTTGGGTGCTGCCAATCGACTTGAGCCAAAACATTTGCCCGAGGTTAAACAGCACCAGCACCAGCAAAAAACCGACAAAGGCGATACGCATCACCTGGGGGTCAAGACGCACGGCATAGAGGGAGGTGAGCCAGGCCAGGCAAAAGCTCGGCACAATCAGCATCAAGGCGTTGCGCAAGACAATGCGGTTGCGCTGGTTGTAGCGCCACAGCGCCAGCAGCACATTGGGCAACACCATCAGCAGCGCAGTGCCTTGGGCCAGTTGCTGATCAAGGTTAAACAGCACACCCAGAATCGGGATGGTGACCAGGCCGCCACCAATGCCAAACAACCCACCCAGGGTGCCCATGGCCATACCGAGAACAACGTACATCGCGATATCCAGCACCGAGCTTCCTCCACGGGCAAAGGCCGGAAGTATACCTGGCAAGGCTCAAGGGCGCGGGTTGCACATCAGCCGTGCTCGATCCGAGATTCTCGGTCCCACCTGCGCGGGAGCAATGGGGCTAGTTGCAACCGGCATCCCCGCGTAGTCGGGGATCGACCAAGGAGACGCTGATCAATCATCGCGCGTCAGCACTTCCAACAACTCAATCTCAAAGCGTAAATCAGCATGAGCCGGCACCCGCGAGCCCATTCCCCGCTCGGCGTAGGCCAGGTGCGCCGGCACGTAAAGCTTGCGGGTGCCGCCCACCTGCATACCCATCAAGCCGATATCCCAGCCTTTGATTACCCGGCCGGTGCCGATCACACATTGGAAGGGTTTGCCGCGCGCGTGGGAGGAGTCGAATTCGCTACCGTCCGCCAGAAAACCGCGGTAGTGCGTGGTGATCAACGCGCCTTTAACAGCCGCTTTGCCGGTACCGATGTGCACATCCTCAATTTGTAATTCGTCGCTCATCACTCAAACCCCACAACTAAAACAGGCCCGGCAGTTTACCTGCAGGGCCTGTTGGTTTGCGCCAAGCGTTTTCTAGACGAAGGGCTGACTGCCAAAACCACGGGGCAAGCGATTTTGCCCCGGCAAGGCGGCCAACTGTTCACGCCAAGCGGCGCGCCAGTCCAAAGAACTATGGGTGGCTTTAGCTTTACGGGCAGCACGGCGGGCGGAGTTGCGCGCCTCTTTGCGTGCGGTTTTGAACGCCTCGGTGTTGCGACAGGTACGGCATTTCACCCGCGCCAGTTCAGTGCTGGAAGCCAAGTGGCTGTCGCGGCCACAGGCAAGGTGACCAGCCGTTTTGTAATGAATAGTGGCAGTTGCCATAACAGTTCTCCGTTCGGTAAAGGCGCCAGGCTCAATGCCTCGACGCGCTCTAACAGGTGGCAGTACTTAGGTGAGGATGGCGATCAGGATGATGATCGGGATCGGTACACCGAGTAACCAAAGCAAGATTGAAGGCATTGTTGTTCTCCTTATTTGCGGGGTCAGTTAGCGCACAGGCACAGTGCGACGATCGTCGATAATCACCACGGCATCACGCTGACGGCCACCGAAAATCGCGGTGAAGCTGGCCACAAAAGCACCGAGCAGCAGCGCAACAAACATCCACAGGGTGGCGTGGGCAGCGGCTTTTTTGGCGGCGTCGGCGGCAACTTTCAGGTCAACGACGGCTTGCTGGGCTTGGCCATACACCTTGTCGACACGCGCTTGGGCATCGGCCTGGCTAAGGTCGGTACGCTGGGCGACCAGTTGTGCGAGGTAGGCACGGTCGTCGGCATTCAGCGCGCCACTGTCGGAGGCCAGGTTGCGGGCGAAGATACGCGCGGCCACTTCATGGGCGGCGTCCTGGGTTACCGGAGCGCCACGGTCGTCACGGAACAGGGTGTCGATAAAGTAGGTGTCGCTGGAGTCTTTAGCCATCTGCGCGGTGGCTGGGCTGGCGCTTAGCGTGGCGCCCACTTGGGCGGTGCCACTGATCAAGCTGCTCACCGAACCGACGATCAGGGTAGCCGTCAGCAAGGTCGCTACACCCCAGGCGAGAAAGCCGTGGGCGGTGTCGCGAAAGTACACCTCGTCACCGTGCAGCGTTGCCCAACGCTTGCGCAGACGGCCAGCCAAGTAACCGCCCACGGCGGCTGCAACCAACTGAGTGAAGGCAAGCCAGACAATGGCAGAGATTCCCAAACCTTCCGCGCTGAGGCCTTTATCGGCCCATGGCGAAACGGCAGCGAAACCCAGACCCGAGCCCAGCAATAACAGGATCAAGGACAATGCCGCCGCAGCGACTGCCCCCGCGAATACCGCTGCCCAGGAAACCCCGGAAACGCTAGACGATTCATCCACGGCAGCTACATAAGCATCTGAATTCAACATTATTGTTTTCCTCACCCTGTGAGTTTGATAACCCCCTGGGTTTTTCCTGGGGCTTATCAAACTAGAGAGTGAGGCGCGCATTTCGGTTCAGGCTTTTTTGCAAAGTCCACGCTTGGCGCGGCTCTATGCGCGCAGCTGCTTGCGCAGTTACCAGCCGAGGCTGCGCAGTAATGCGGGTACCTGATCAAGGCTGGCTACGGTGGCGTCGGGGCGATAGTCCGGCAGCAATTTGCGCCCAGTACCACGGTCCACCCACACGCAGCGAAAGCCCATATCGCGGGCGGCGGCGTGGTCTAGATGGGGGCTGGCGCAGATGTGTACGACGTCATCACGGCTGACCGCCAAGTGCTCGTGGGCATATTCAAAAAGGCGCGGATTGGGCTTGTATGCACCCGCCTGCTGCGCCGTGATTACCCGGTCGATATAGCCGCCGAGTTGCGCAACGTTGCCGGCAATAATGTCGTCGTCCGTGTTGGAGACAATGCACAGGTTAAAGCCCATGGCCTTGAGCTCGGCCAAGGCGCCAGGCACCTCGGTAAAGGGCGGCATCGCGGCAATGCTGTCGGCCAATAATTCGCCATCGGCCGGGCTCGATGGCAAGCCCAATTGCGCCATGGCCAAGCGCAAACCTTCGCGGGTTAACTGGCGAAACGAGCGGTGCGGCGGCGTCTGTTCCAGGGCATGTTCGTGGTGGTCGTACACCTGAATAAACCGCTGCGCGGCCACCTGATGGGCTGGGCGATTGCTGAGCATTTTTTCAATCGCAGCGAGCAGGCCTTCGTCCCACTGAATCAAGGTGCCGTAGCAATCAAAGGTCAGCCACAGCGGCCGTTGGGTGTGTTCAAGGGACATGGCGCAGCTCCAGGTAATAGGCGTGGTGGCGGCAGAATAGAAGCGCTTTAGCTCAGTGTTAAATTAAATTACCCTCTACCACTCAGTGCTAACGCAACTATGCAGGTGACACACCATGCTCGACCTTGAACTGTTGAAAACCCTGGTCTGCGTGGTCGATGAAGGCAGCTTCACCCGCGCCGGCGAACGCGTGCATCGCACCCAATCCACCGTTAGCCAACAGGTGCGACGCCTGGAACAAAGCGTCGGCCATTGCCTGCTATTGCGCGACCGCAGTGGCAACCAAGTGACCCCAACGGCACAAGGCGAACTGCTGGCGCACTACGCGCGGCGCTTGTTGAGCCTGTCCCAGGAAGCGCAAGAAGCCTTGGCCAGCGACGGTACGCTAGTACCGCTACGCCTGGGCGTACCGGAAGATTTTGATACGCAACGGATGACTGCGCTGCTAGCTGGTTTTAGCGCAGCACGGCCCGAGGCGAGACTGGAAACGGTCAGCGGCATGAGCCTGGATTTGCAGCAGAAACTGGCGAGCGGCGAACTGGATATCGCCTTGGTCAAACGCGAGCCAGATAGCGGCGAAGCCTTGGCCAGTTGGCCGGAAACCTTGGTCTGGGTGAAGGGCAAACAGGTAACGCTTAACGAGCAACCGTTGCCGCTGGCGCTGTTTCCCCAGGGCTGCATTTATCGGCAGCGGGCCATTCGCGGTTTGGACAAAGCCAAACGGCGTTGGCGTGTCGCCTTTGGCAGCCATAGCCTGACCGGCATTCAGGCCGCGGTGGCTTCGGGGCTGGGTATTTCGGTATTGCCAACAGCGGCGGTACTGGCCGAGCACAGCTTATGCGAAGGCTTGCCGGCGTTGCCGCCCAGTGAGTTGGCGCTGGTCGGTGGCGGCGGCGTGGTGACCGCCTTGCAGAAAGAATTGTTGGCCTTGCTGCATGAGCAGGTGATGCCCGGTTAAGCGTCTGGCAAGGTCTCGGCGCCCTCGCCCAGGCGCCGTTGCATCAGCACCGTATCGACCCAGCGGCCGTGCTTGAACCCCACCGACTCAAACACCCCCACCAGGCGAAAGCCCATACGCGTGTGCAGCGCAATAGAGCCGGCGTTTTCACTGTTGCCGATCACCGCCACCATCTGCCGGCGACCATTGGCGATACAGCGTTCAATCACCTCGGCCAATAGCGCCTGGCCAATACCGCGCCCACCCATGCCGTCGCGCACATACACCGAATCTTCCACGGTATTGCCGTAGGCCGGGCGGGGGCGATAGAGCGTGGCGTAGCCATAACCGACCACCTCGCCGTCTAGTTCGGCCACCAGGTAGGGCAAGCCATTGCTCAACACATCGGCGCGGCGACGGAGCAGTTCTTCCAGGGTCGGCGGTTCCAGCTCAAAGCTGGCGATACCGGTGAGCACATGCTGGGCGTAGATGGCTTGCACCGTGGGCATGTCGTTGTCGCGGGCGTCGCGGATAGTAGGTCCAACACGCATAAAAACGCCGATCTCCTTTTGCGCCGCTGTTCGCTCTGTAGGCGCCACGTTATGAGGGAATGGTCAGGCCTTTGATTACAGCCGGGCGCTGCAGGAATGCTTCCAACACACGGGTAACCTCGGGGAAATTACTGATGCCGACCAGATCCCCCGCTTCATAGAAGCCAACCAGGTTGCGAATCCAGGGAAAGGTGGCGATATCGGCAATTGTGTACTCGCTACCCATAATCCAATCGCGCCCTTGCAAGCGCTGGTCGAGCACGCCAAGCAGGCGTTTGCTTTCGGCTACGTAACGGTCACGCGGACGTTTGTCTTCGTAGTCCTTGCCGGCAAATTTGTTAAAGAAGCCAAGCTGGCCAAACATCGGCCCCACGCCGCCCATTTGCCACATCAGCCACTGAATGGTCTGGTAGCGCGCGGCGGCATCCTTGGGGATAAAGGCGCCGGCTTTATCGGCCAGGTAGAGCAAAATGGCGCCGGACTCGAACAGTTCCAGGGCCTTTCCGTCCGGGCCATTGGGGTCGATGATCGCCGGAATTTTGTTATTGGGATTGAGCGACAAAAACTCCGGCGACAACTGATCGTTTTGCTCAAAACGCACCTTATGCGCTTCATAGGCCAGGCCGGTTTCTTCCAGCAGAATCGACACTTTCACGCCATTGGGGGTTGGCAGCGAGTACAGCTGAATGCGCTCGGGATGGTGCGCCGGCCATTTAGCGGTGATCGGGAACGCGGACAAATCAGGCATGCGGTGCTCCTTACTGCTGGATGATAGGTATGGGCAAGCGAAGCAGATTAAGCCTTTTGCTCGTTGCTCGTCATGGCGTTTTCGGCGGGGGCCACTAAGCGAAAAACCAGAGCCTTGAGGCCGCCGTTTTCATGCACATCGGCAAACTCCGGCGGGTTAGCCAGGCGCTCCTCGAAGTGCAACGACGGTGCATGCTCAGCCATGCCGGCAATCAGAAAGTCCGGGCCGATATGCGGGTCGTTGACGCAAGCCAGCACTAGGCCGCCTGGGTTGAGTAGGTCGGGCAGGCGACGCAGAATTTTGCTGTAGTCCTGGGTCAGGGCAAAGCTGCCTTTCTGGAAGGTTGGCGGGTCGATGATGATCAAGTCGTATGGCGCATAACGCTTGACCGCGCTCCAGGACTTAAACAGCTCATGGCCCAGAAAGCTCACCCTGCTGAGGTCTTGGCCGTTCAGGCGATGGTTGTCGCGGCCGCGGTTAAGCGCGCCTTTGGCCATATCCAGATTCACCACTTGGCTGGCGCCGCCGGCAAGCGCCGCCACGGAAAAGCCGCAGGTGTATGCAAACAGATTGAGCACCCGTTTGCCCTGCGCCTGGGCCTGCACCCAGCGGCGGCCATAGCGCATATCGAGAAACAGGCCGGTGTTCTGCTTTTGGCCCAGGTCGAGCTGAAAGCGCAGAGCGTCTTCACTGACAATCCATTCATTGCGCGGCTCGCCCACAATCCATTCAGCGCGGCTACTCTGACTACTCAGGGAGGGGATTGCGGAAGGCGAATGTATTGCCGAGGGCTTAGGCGCCGGCGCCTTTAGGTCGCCTTCTTTATAACGATGCTGAAGCAACACGCTGTGCACCTGCGCACGTTGCCAGGCCGGCGACTCGGTTAACGTCAGCAGCATGTCCTTCAAGGCGGCTAATTCAGTGGCCTCTGGCTGACGAAACAAACAAACCAGTACCACTCCCTGCAACCAGTCGACGGTGACCTCTTCCAACCCCGGCCAACGCAGACCCCGGCCGTGAAATAGGCGGCGGGCATGGCTTAGGTCGCTGGCTAGTTCGGCCAGCAGATGCTGATGAAGGGAGACAAGGGCTTGGCTGTGCATAACGGCTTATCGCTGATCGGAAACGGCGCAGTGTAAACGCAAAGGCAGACGTACCGCGTGCCAGCTCATGTTCCAGGCGGTATTGACGATAACCAGCAGTACAGGGGTAGCGCAGGCGGAGCCGGCGGCGGTCCTCACTAACAACAATGAGGTGTTTCCTATGCTGTTACGTCGTTTGAAGATCGCGCCACGGGCCATCTTCAGCTTTTCCCTGGTGGCGTTGTTAGTGGTACTGCTCGGGCTGTTTGCCCTGGGCAAAATGAAGGACATTCGCGCCACTACCGTCGATCTCAACGAAAACAGCATGCCCAGCTATGCCGCGTTGGGCACCATCAACGAAAAAATGCTGCGCCTGCGCATCATCGCTTTCCGCTTTGTCGTCGAACGCGAAGGCAGCCAAATGCAGGCGGTGATCAGCCGTGAAAAGGAACTGGTCGAGCAATTACGTAAAGCACAGGCGAGCTATGAGCCACTGATCAGCCCGGGCAAAGAGCAAGAGCAATACAAAGCCTTCAAAACCCTGCTGGATAGCTACTACCAAGCCAACGCCAAACTCGCCCAGCTCTCCAGCGAGAACAAAGTCGATGAGATGAAAGCGTTCCTGGCCGGTGAATACAAAACCTATTCCGATGGCCTCGGCACGCAGTTGGAAGGGCTGATGGAAATCAACCGCCAATCGGCTGCCGAAGAAGCCAAGCAGTCGGCCACTAATTACGACGACGCGGTCATGGTGGTAATCGTCTTTATCCTGATCGCTGCCGCGCTGACCGGTGTGCTGGCGCTGATGCTCACCCGCAGCATCGTCACGCCGTTAAACGAAGCAATGGAGGTTGCCGCCACCGTGGCCAAGGGCAATCTGTCCACGTCTATTCAGGTCAATGGTACGGACGAGCCGGCGCTGCTTCTGGGCTCGCTGCGCACCATGCAGCAAAGCCTCAAAGACACCATCCACCAAATCGCCCAGTCCTCCGACCAGCTTGCCTCCGCTGCCGAGGAACTCAATGCGGTTACCGAAGACTCCAGCCGCGGCTTGCACCAGCAAAATCAGGAAATCGAGCAAGCCGCCACAGCGGTCAACGAGATGACCACCGCAGTCGATGAAGTCGCACGCAATGCCGTCGCCACCTCAGAAGCCTCCAACGCGTCGGACCGCACCGCGCGCCTGGGCCAGGAGCAAGTAAACAAAACCGTTAATTCCATCAGCGACCTGGCCAGCGACGTGTCGAGCACGGCCGAGCATGTGGAACAGTTGGCCACCAAGGTGCGCGATATCAGCAAGGTGCTCGACGTGATCCGCTCGATTGCCGAACAAACCAACCTGCTGGCCCTTAACGCCGCCATTGAAGCCGCCCGTGCTGGCGATGCTGGCCGTGGTTTTGCCGTAGTGGCCGATGAAGTACGCGCCCTCGCCCACCGCACCCAACAGTCGACCCAAGAAATCGAGCAAATGATCAGTGGCATCAAGCACGGCACCGACCAAGCCACCAGTGCCATGCAAAACAGCACCCATCGCGCCAACAGCACGTTGGAGCTAGCCCGCGCGGCCGGTGTGGCGCTGGCCGAAATCACCGAAGCGATCAGCCATATCACCGAACGCAACCTGGTCATCGCCAGCGCCTCGGAAGAACAGGCGCAGGTCGCGCGCGAAGTGGACCGTAACCTGGTGAATATCCGCGACTTGGCCCAGCAAACGTCGGCGGGTGCCCATGAAACCAGTGCGGCAAGCCAGGATTTGTCGCGCTTGGCGGTAGACCTTAATGGCTTGGTAAATCGGTTCACGCTTTAGCAGTTGGCCGTTGCAGACCAGACTGCAGACCAAGGACCGCCTGCGTCTGCACAAGAATTAACGTATCGCGGCTAAAGCCTGCCACAAGGTTGTCATGCGCCAGTGGAGGGTTTTAGCCGCGATCAGATAGACCTATGACCGGCACTGCGCATTCTTATCGAATCGCCACTACGCCCATACGGTTTTGGCTTCCTGCCACAACGCCAGCCGGTCGTTGTAGCCATTCAACCCGCCATTGATACGGCGAGTAATTTGTTGGAAATCCCCCACGTCGGCCAGGCTATTAAGGTCATGGGCGGTCCAGAACCAGGCGGCAGAAAGGCAAGCGTATTGGGGCTGTTCCAATAGTTCCGGATTGGCTTCAAGGTCTAACTTCAATCCCTCCCCCGCCGCCTGGTAGTTGCTGCGGCCGGTGACCTGAACCAGCCCGCGGCCCCGAAAGCGCCAACCATCGCCGGACTCTGGCGGGCCATTGCCTAACCGGTCGGCATACACCGAATTAGCAATGGCCTCAGGGTTACCACCCAATTGCAGTGCCAGGGCATTCGGCTGGCTACCCTTGTCGCTGAAGCGGTTTGGCCACAGGGCGGCTAGGCGCTGGGCGCTGTAGTTCAGACCTTCCACCAGGTGAGTAAACTGCGCGCTTTCATAGCCCATCTGGGCAATAAACGCAGCGATGCGCGCTGGTGTGTCGATGCCATATGCCGGCATGGCGGCGTTTAATTGCGGCACGAATACCGCAGCCACACCCTGGGCCTTGGGCAGAACCTGTGTGAGCTGCTGTTCGGTAATGATCATGGGTGGCGCCTCCTTAGCAGTACTTATCAAGCAGCGCAGCCAAGATGGCCGTAGTTTCCACATCCAACACGCCATCGTAATTACTCGGCCGGTAATGCATCTGAAAGGCTCGAAATAGCGTTTTCATACCCTCAGCCGTACCCGCTGCAGAGACGTCGTAGCCATAGCGCCCCAACTGCTGCACAACACTGCGTGGATCGACGCCCGCCAGAGAGTATTGCTGCAAAAAACGCGCTTTGGTGACGTCGTCATACCAAGGACCAACTCCCGCTTCGGCGAGCAACTGCCAGGGGAACATCGGGCCCGGGTCATTCTTGCGGGTGGGGGCAATGTCGGAATGACCAACCACGTTGATCGGCACAATGCTTGGGTAGCGCGCCAGGATATCCAGCGCGAGGTCTTTAACCACCTGGATTTGTTGATCATCAAAAGGCGGAAAAACCAGTTGGCCATCGCTCTCATGGGCACGGTTGACGATTTCGATGCCAATCGCGCTGTCATTCAGATTGCTGAACCCACGCCAGGCGCTTACACCAGCGTGCCACGCGCGGTTGGCTTCATCGACCAGATTGAAGACGCGCACGCCGCTGAAACCCGCTTGCATATAACTGGGGTCGGTGGGGTCTGGCACGACATAGTGGGCGCTAACCCGCGGGCCGGTGAGCTCGTCGATGGAGGTGGCAAAATCGTCGGCGGTGTAATGCATGACCAAAAAACGAATTCGGCTATCGAACCCATGCTTGGAACGATAGGTGGTGGCATCAATATTCATAAAAAGCTCCGCGCCTGATCACTTTTTGCGGGGGACCGCCAGCAGATTGAGAAGCGAGGCGAAAGACAGCTCCTTGCTGGCGACCTTGGTCATCTTCTCTTCAGGCAGGTAACTCAATTTCAGATAGACGATGCCACTGCTGGACTCGCCTTGCTCTTTGTTGAATTTTTCCAACACCGCTAGCAACTCCTTGGCATCACCCGGCAAGCCGGCGGCGTCAACGAAGGGCGGCACATTCAACTTGGCGACATTGGGAAAAAACTTCGCCAACTGGCTAAACAGCTGGATACCAAAGTCATTGGCCGGGAACAGGCCACGAAAGCGCTCACCGGCGACATAGGGGGTGATGCCCAGATAGATATCCGGCAGAGCCGCAATCTTGTTAACCACCTTTTGGTTCTTCTTGGCGATCAGGTAGGCGGCAATTTCCATACGCGTGCCAATAATCGCCAGGGACTGAACGCCCGCCCCCGTTTCACTGAAGAGGAAATTTGAGCTGCTATCGGCAATGGCCTTTTTCAGCACGCCGCGGTCCTCGATCACACTCAAATACTTACCCTGTTTTACGACGGGCGCGGGCACGCGCCACATAGCCACTTCATATTTCATTAACAACGCTCCACTGGAAGTGAAAGAGCAGCCCGGGCAAACCGGGCTGCCTAGTACTTGCTGGCAACTAGTTTATGGGTGCCTCAGACGAGTCTCTTCTGGCGCAAGGCGTCCAATGCCGCAGAGCTTTTCGCGATAAGTTCGTTATAAACTTCCTCACTGGCAGAATATTGCTGCGGGGTAATTTTGTCGGCATCCAGTTGATTAAGCAGGTCTTCGATTTTTTTCGAAAATGCTGCAATTTGGTCTTCGTAGAGTTTGGTTAACTCGACTTTCGCCTGGGTTTGCGCTTCACCTGTGGAATATTTCACTTCATAAATATAGAGATACTGGTAGATCTCTTCATTATCGAAAAAGCTGGTGGACTTATAGGAATCACACACCACGGTGGCAAATAGATGGATACCGTTGCCCAGTGGTTCGCTCTTATAGGACGAGTTGAAAGAAACGGAACTGGAACTGCCGAAACTTTCGACAATGCCGCTCAGCACTTCAAAGCATTTACCCGCGACATAGACTTCCAGCTCACTCAAATTCGCAACCGACTTACCCAGACTTGCCGCGTCATTGACACTTACGCCATCGGGCAAGCTGCCTTTATCGCCGAACACCGCCTTGGAGATGGCATCAATGATCTTTTTGACATTGGCCAAAGACCAATCGGACGCCTGCATAAAGTCCGAGTTTCTGCCGGAGATAAAGTCGGTTTTGTCGTAGTCGTTATCTGTGTAATAGGCCTCGATTTTTGCTGACATATCGTCGTTATATTTCTTGGCCTTGCCTTCGAGTTCCATTTCGATCTTATTGATGTACGCGCGATACTCGTCTTCCTTCGATGCCATTTCTGCAATTGACGGTGAATGCCCCATAACCAGAACTCCTTTCGTAATTAATGACAAACCGGAATTGGTTTATCGACGTCACGCCAGCGCGTGTGACTGAAAGGAAATTAATCAGGAGTCCACGGCCAACACATCGTCCGAATCTGAAGAGCAGTTAAGAGACTTCCGACCAATAAGGAAGGCTGTAAAGCGTGTAAGGAACGCTCTTGGGAAAGTGGAAGTTATTTCTGAGCCCAAGCAATAATGCCGCGACCTGACGGAAAATAAGCGCTCATCCGCATATAAAATAAACCGGCAAAAAAAAGGGCAGCTCAATCGGGGAGCTGCCCAGGGGTCGGCCGGAAATCGGGGAAGGTTCCGGCCTGGAGGGGAGGCAAATAATACTGTATGCACATACAGCTCGGCAAGCCTGTTTTTCTGCGCACTTCTTCTGGCCATCCTCGTCAGGGTTTCGTCCTGCCGCTAACGCTTGAAAAAAATCATCCCTATCCCTTTGATTAACCGCGATAAATCTCATCCAAAAAACAGCGCCAACTGGCGTTTTACCTCGGCCTGGCGTCTTCCAACGCCTCCCTGAGTGTTCTGTAAGCGACAAAATCGAACACAAAAGCGCCCGCGCTATGAAAAGCCCCGAAAAAATGCACCAATACAGCGCAGTGCAATCTGCTGGGAAAAACCTGAGAGGGTGGTCAGCCGCACCAGCGCGGGCTTTGCGCGATTTGGCACGGATGCTGCCATTGCATTGACGCGCAACCTGATTGTTGCACCGATAACAACCAAATCTGCCTTCTCAGTGTTATGCACG
>LNAP01000455.1_pt1 | contig 45864 bp, 47 predicted proteins | sample 602601 | NCBI WGS metagenome assembly LNAP01 (sample SAMN02440304, study PRJNA202911) | soil metagenome | biome: Subtropical and temperate rainforests or woodlands; isolation source: soil samples (1 kg each in a 20% v/v slurry with milli Q water) were... ...
CACTCGGCCACCAGACACCACTTCAAGCGATTCGCGCCTGGCGCGAAAAGAAGCCGGAACTGTTCGTCAGAAAACCGAAGAACCAGACGGCACTAGACATGGTTCCCGTTCCGGTTCCCAGGCTGGCCAAGCCCCTTCAAGGGCAAGCGGATGTCCCAATGGAAGGACGAAGTATCGATTGACGAACTCGCTTACCACAGGCGCAACGTCGAATCGATCGGTGGCCCCGCCTTTGAGCAGCTTCTCCAGCGAAACAAGCGCAGAAGGGCTCGGCGCGAATGGGCCCAGTAGCCCAAGGCAGCATTCCTGCTGCAGCGCGCTAAAGATCAATCCATCATCTTCAAATCGGAGCCTGAGGCGCTTACGATCGTCGAGGTCCCGGCACAGGGCAATCACAATTTCCCACTCTGTCGGCTCATCCAGCGTCAGGTAGTAGTCTCGCCAGTGGTCATCTTCCATGAGGCGTAGAACTCGGTCGAAGAGATGCGATCCACCCAACTCGCCTTCAAAGTGCGCTGACTCAATGCAAAAACCACACATGGGGACCTTCTCCGCGTAGCGCCCGGGTAGCCTGCCTCCAATGATGCAACTGGGGGTGGGTTATCCCATCTTAATCATGGTCGTTCCAAGGACTGAGACTGCTGTTCAAAAAAAGTGCCAGGTGTTGGGGCGCATTGAAAGATGGCCGGAGAAGTAGGGAATTGCACGCTGAAAATTGACCAAGGTGTCTGCTTGGTCTGCAGGGGGATGACCCAGCAGGAGGCGGTGTGCACACGATGGCACTAAGGGGGCTGCTCCGGCATGTGTCGCTGAAGGTACCGAGCCCGGCGAGGTTTCACGGCTATCGTAATAATGGGGTGCCGCCGATCAGGTGAAGCTCAGCACGGAGACTTCGAAGCTACTTCGCTCAGGAAGCCATTCCAGCAAGTATTCCCCACCGATCAGGGGTCCCCACAGGTAGTACGCCTTGAACCGCTGGCTTCCAACGATCTGGGAAAAGCCACACTCGCCCACGTGAGGCGACGTCTTGTCGCCGCACTCCCAGGATCGGATGGAGATGCCGCCAAGCCACTCCTCGGGGCTATGCAGGGGCGGATATTCCGTGATCCGTACGCGGGAGGGACGTAGGTGAATGTCCCGCGCTACGAGCCCGGCGATCAGTGAGATTGATACAAGCTCGTCCGAATGGGTCATGGCGCGTCTGTCTCGCACCTCAAGCGTGCATCAGAGGTTCTGGCCATGGAGATTCAGCATGTTTCGTACCAACCGGCTGGTGGTCTGGTCGATGTGTTCGATGAGCTCTGGCATGTCAGGTTCGGGCGCGGTACGCCTTGGCCAATTCGACGACTTCTGCTGCCATTTCCCGGCGCAGCGCCAGCGGTCGAAGGACTTCCACTGCGGTGCCGAAGCTGCGCAGCCACCAGCGCAGCTGGCCGGTATTGGCCACGGTGGCGTTGAGGCGTTGTTCCTCGCGGCCGCGAATGGGCGTGAGCGTCTGGTCCGGCGAAAGCTTGCGTTCGTCCAGATAGCCGGCTAGCCACGGGGAGACGCGCAGTTCGAGATTGATGTCGCCGCCCCGCGGCAACTCGAAACCGTGTTCGGCGATGTAATGCGGCAGGCTGAAGCCTGCCGGCTTGATGGCCGGCTCGTCCAGCAGCGTGGCGGAAGCCATGCGATGCAGGGCGAAGTTGCGTGCTTCCGGGTAGTCGCGGGCCGTGGCGACCAGGTAATAGCCGCCGCCTCGACTGACCAGGCCCAGCGGGTTGATCGGGTAGCGTTTGGCGCGCTCCTGGCCCGCCGCCCGATAGCTGATCTCAAGGCGTTTTTCCGCCAGCAGAGCTTGATGGACGGCCTCGTGCACGCTTGCGGAAACGGAGGCGGGCATGAGCGGCTGGTTTTCCGACAAGGCGGCTACCTTGTCCGACCAGCGCGTGAGCCCGGTCTGGGCGGTTTCATCCAGCACCTTGCGCGCGGACTTGAACAGCGGCTCCAGGGCCACGAGAGCGCTGTACGGCAAAAGCGAAGCCATATGGCGATAAGCCAGTTCCAGAGTCAGTGCGGTCGCCGGATTCAGGGCGGGCAGGTGGGTTAGATCGGCCTCGCGAGCCCAACTCCATAGAGCCGGACGACTGTCACTGGTGGTCAGCGGGAACATGCGGGAAAGCTTATTGAGATCCCGCTCGATGCTGCGTTTGTCGATCGTATGGCCGAGATCCTGCAACCTGCGGTGCAACTCCGTCGCCGTGATGCCGCCCGGGAAGCGGGGAATCTGTTGCAGCATCCCCAAATAGCGCAGGGAGGTATCGTTCATGGCGGCTTCCTGGGTCGAACTTCCCCGGTTGGGGACTGACGCCATCATGTCATGCCATGCGACATATCGTGTCGCTTCGGAGAGGGTATGGCTACCTGACTCGGAACGTACCACCCATCATCGGACGACATGCTCCGGCTCGCCTTGCTCCACCACGTCCAGCATGCTTCCCAAGGCCTGCCGGATGCGTTCGAAGAAGCGGCCGGTGGTAGCAGGCGCAGTGGCATGCACGGCCATGGATTCATCCCACGTGCCTTCGGCGCGCCATTGGGCCTGCAGCGCTTCTCGCAGGTGAACCTGCGTCGGGAGCAATGGGCGGTAACCAAGCCGCATGATCGCGATGGCATCGTGCTGAGCATATTTCTCCAGCGTGCCTTGGGGGTTCTCTTGGAACTCGGCGAAGCTTGCGCCGAGCTGGGCCAGATAGGCCTCGCGGAAGACATGTTCAAGCGGGAAGTCGGGAATCGTCTTCATGACGAGGTAGTTCCTGGTGAAGTGGGGTGCGCCGACTTGGTCTCTGGCGCGAGAGGGATCAACGACCAGCCAACGCCTGCAGCAGGCGAACCATCGCGATCGTGTCCCGGCCGCAGTAGCGGCGAAGGGCTGCGCCCAAGACGACGCGCCGGTCGGCGGGTGTCCCCGGATGGGTGGCTTCGAGGTAGGCCAATTGCGCCTGGCCGCCATCGGCAACATCGTCCAGCTCGCTGTAGTCGAGCTCAGGCGCAATGGTGGGCAACACCTTCTTGAGGGACCACGAACCCTGCATGGCGGGGTGGTAGTAGTTTTTTTGCGTGACGGGCAGTAGATCCACCATGCGTTCGTTCAAAGCCAGCAAGGCATCCGTCAGGTTCGGGAACCAGTCGGCCAATTCCTTGACCCGACCAGCTTCGAAGCTCCTGTTGTAGACGAGGATGGGGCCGCGTTTGCCGAGTGAGCGGAGCAGGGATTCCGCAAAGTCGCGCGTCGGATCGTCGCCACTCAAGTCGAGGAAGGCGTGTTCCTTGAGGCTGCCATCGCGTTGTTCGATCTGGCATGACCACTGGAAGGGGACTTGTTGGTACGGTCGCGTGCCAGCCCAGCGCGGGATGGCGAAATTGATCGTCTCGAAGTCGAGGTAATAGCGTGGAGAGCCGAGCCCATCGAGGTGTTCTGCCACAGCTGGGTCGAGAAAGGGCTTTCCCGTCACCGAGGCCTTGCGGATGCGCTGGTGGATGGGATTGGTCAGCCGTTGGGCAGGAACCTTTCGGAGATCCACGTAACCCTCGTCGAGCAGCGCGCGGACAAGTGCGGCGGATCGTTTGAGGATCGTGACCGGGTACATCGGCCCTGGCGGTTCCTGTGAACGGCAATGCTCGAAGAAGGGGCATTCGAAAGGCGTGGAGCATTGCTCGCCCGTGCTGACGGATGGCTCACTGCCACGGAGAACCTTCTGAAGCCTGCGCACCCAGGAGGGTACTTGTTCGATGAGTTCGGCCACTTCGGTCGTGATGTCTTCGGCCTCCAGCAGGCCGTCGTAGTCATCGTTACCCTCGTAAACGAACGCTGAGTCGATATGCGCCAGATACACGCGACGAAGCTTGATGCCAGCGTTCTGGATCACCCATGCCTGGATCGCGCAATCGACAAGGTGATAGTCCTTCACGGAGGTGGAGGATTTCACTTCGATCAGGTCGTAGCCACCGGGAGCGGGTCTCAGGACATCCGCGCGAACCAGAACATCCTTGTGCTGGAATGCTGCTTCGAACAGCGTCTGGCGCCTTCCCTTGTTCTGCAGCGCATCGGCGGTCTCGGCAAGGGCCCTGGACGTATCCTCGACATGGCCGATCAGCAAGCCGGGTCCGTAAAGCTCCCGGGCCAGATCGCCGACATCGTTGCCGGCATCGAGAACAGCCTGGTTGCTGGGAGTGGTCTCCATCGCATCACGCTGATACGTGCCCAGCCACAGACGACCTTCGCACTGCAGGCCGGCGACGATGCGTGACTTGGAGAGACGAGTGACGGTGGGCGTAGGCATCGGCGAACCATGCGAAATGGTGGATGGATGATGACCATCCTATCCACAATTACGACAACTAGTGTCGCATCTGACGGTGGCGATCAAGACGAAGCTGGCGACATCCGATGCCGCCTCGGGCTGGTGGAATAGGACTTTCGACCATGAGAGTGCGCCGAGAGCCAGGAACTGGATCAGGCTGCAGATTGCAAGCGGGTTGACTCATCCGTGCCAGGTTGGCATTTCACACCACCATCGTTATAGGCCCTCCGTTCAAACATACGAAGCCATGTCAAAACACAACGAACTGATCGCATGGTTGCTTGCCCGCGATGAACATTTGCGCCCTCCCTACGTATTCATCACCGAATTCACCCCGCTGCACTCCCCTGACGAGTGGCTCTTTGGCCTGCCGCTGCGAGCCTGGGAGTACGGCGGACGAGTCGCGTCGCGTAGTCATGGCGAGTGCGGCTTCAGTCGTATCAACGGAAGCGACTACTACTACAAGGCTTTCTATCAGTGGGCTCCCTTGGTCGGTGCGGGGTACCTGCTTGAATGGGATCCACAGCAAAACGTCTTCAAGGTCGAATTGCAGTGGGTCTCATGACTGACCGATCCGCGGGTAAAATTCAGCAGACACGATTTGTCGCAGGCCATGGCTAAGCTGGCTGCAACTCCGTTTGGACGTATCCCGTCTTACAGGGTGATAAAGCGCTCCGTCATCGTGCCGGTCATGCCCCATAGAGAAGTTCGGCCACGACTGAGTTTTTTGACCCTATACGGACCGCCTGGGGCACATCGTCCCCCAAATCCATGCGGTGGCGTCTGAAAAGGGAAGGGCAGCGATGTCGGTTTCGATTGAAAAGAATCTCAGGCACATAGCACCCACGCGAGACTGGGAAGGCCCGGTCTCGCGTGAGGGCGCATTCGCCCTGAGGCACCCCTCGGGGAGAGAAAGCATGATCCCGCCGAAGAACGACACGCTAACCTGCGTGCTCGTTGTCGTGGCCACGTTGCTGTTGGGCTTCGCCCGCTGCAGCAGCAACACCATGAAAGCGCTCTGACCCGACTAAGCACGCGACATACGCCGAAGGCCCGGGAGTTCCCGGGCCTTCGGCGTTTATGCCGCCTCATCGAGAGGAAACGAACATGCACTTGGTCGAAAAGACGGCCAAAGCCCGCTACAAGCTCACGGGCGAGACGACCGAGCAGGACGTACTCGCCGCAGCCGAAGCCATCCTGAAGTGCCGGCTGGAACGTCAAGGGAGCATTGGCACGCCGACGGACGCCAGCGACTTTCTGCGCATGCGCTTGGGCGCGCTCCCGCACGAAGAGTTTCACGTTCTTTGGCTGGACAACCGCCACCGGATTCTCGATTGCCAGAAGCTTTTCACTGGCACTGTCGATGGGGCAAGCGTCCATCCAAGGGAAGTGGTGCGCGCGGCGCTGGCCATCAACGCCAGTGCGGCGATCCTGGCGCACAACCACCCCAGTGGCGTGGCCGAGCCCAGTGCGGCCGATCGGATGCTCACCCACGAGCTTCGCGAAGCGCTGCGGTTGATCGGGGTACGCGTTCTTGACCACATCGTGGTGGGTAGCGAGTGCGTCAGCATGGCGAGCCGAGGGCTTCTGTAGCCCTGGCGTGCCCCATCATGCTTTAGTCGCCGTGCCCTGCTTGCCTGCGGCCAGCCGCTTAGCCTCGTTCAACAGCTTCGACCGTTCGGTCTTCGTGAGCTTGGCGAAGGCCAGCAACATGTCAGCTTGGTCGTCGTCTTCGGCGAACAGGTAGGCGAGCGGCACATTGAGTGCTTCTGCCAGCGCCGCAGCCGTGTCCATGTCGGCCCGGTTGACCTGCTGTTCATAGCGATTGATCCGAACACTGCCGTTGGCTTTGTCATCGGACACGAGACCCCCCAATGCGCGCTGAGAAAGACCCCGCAAGATACGGGCAGCTTTCAAGCGCTTGGCAAAGATGGCGACAACGGACGTAGACAAGTGTTGGCATCGGTAGCTGAGTCGCTAGCAGCATTGCCTATGTACGTCACGCGCAAAAGTCTATACCGTAGCAGTATATATCTGTTCGCGGGCGCCCCTTGAGGCTTTTCCGCACGGCCACAGGGGGGGGGCATCGAAAAGCCGACGTGCTGCTATCCATCCAACCACTTGCTGTCTTGCCGGACCATGGTACCCGGGAAGACGGCGTGTCTATTCCTCCAATCACAAGGACAACGAGGCATGAAAACGCTGAACCATCCCTTTGAACTTACGTCGGAGCAGAGAAAGCAAGGTGCCAAGTACAACCTTGCCGTCGTCGCTGCACTTTTCATCTTCATGCTGATCGTTTCGGCCACAGACATCGATGCGGCTATGCTCGTCGTTGAGGTCGCGCTAGCTATCGCTGTCGGCTTTACCGTACGCCGCGGAACGCAGCGTGGCTGGATGCTCTACGCGGAGAAGTACGAACCAGGCGCAACCTACGCCTTTACCAAGAACCTGAAGCTGGGCGTGCTATGGCGCGCGCTAGCGACTTGGCTTGTAGGGTGTGTAGTTCTGGAATTTCTCACAGCCATGGCAAGCAGCAGTCCCGCCATCGCATTCGAGTTCTTTATCGGCGCATCCATCGCCATCCAAGCAGCGCATAGTCTCGGCCTGCGCTTCGGCTGGAAGTCGGCAGACAGTGCGTTGCCACATGCTTTGCCCAACGCTACCTCCCCTTGAGGAGGTAACCCGTCGATGCCACAATCCATTAAGGAGCACATGCTCACCGGGTGTGCGTTCTTTCGCATCTAACAGGGGAAACCATCATGAAGAAGTCACTTCCGCTGGCGATGCCGGGCGCCACCGCTCTGTGCGCCCTCATTGTGGTCGCAGCAGTCGTCGGACTCGCGGGCTGCACTGATAAACACGTCACTGAAGTAAAGGCGCTGCCTTTTAGCTACCCAAGCGAGAACGTCCAAGATCCCAACATGACTGTGGATCAAGCCCTCGATTACCGCAAGATCTGCGACTCCGTGAAATGGAAGGTCGATCAGACTGAGCAGCATCGGACCTTCGTCCAGTACACCTGTACCTATAAGGGTGTGGATGATTCCCAATTTGTGAAGCGCGACCATCTTCGTGCGCCGAAAAGGCCTTACCTCACGAAGGGGGGTGAGGTCTATCAGTGGATTTATGGACCTAGCGGCCAACCGACCCTCAGTTACGTCACGCAACGCATGGAGCTCTCGGACGGTACCGTTAATGAACTTACTAACTCCTCGTCTTACCCTAACCAAACGGCGTGGACGACAGCTCTGATGCAACTAGCCGTGAGCAATGCCGTAGCGAACTTCGATCAGCTTTGGTCGCAAGTAACCGGCGCGGCGACTCCCGATGCGGCCACGCTCCCTACAAAGCCCATCCCGGTCACGGCATACGCCAATGACCTTGGTGCCTACTTCCCTGATAAAAGCCCCCTCCAAGCAGCCTCCCTTGCATTTCAGTGGTATGGGCTTTCGTGGGTGATCACGGGAATGGACGAGCTCAACTACCCCATTGTAAAAATTGCTTGCTGGCTTCCCAACAATACCGAATGGTCCTGTCATTACCCCATGGTTAGCGGAGCGGAAGTAGCACGCGACGAAAAGGGCGTCGCGAGTGCGCTCTTCCCTGTCGACCCGAAGGATGTACAAATAGCTCTTGTAGTCGACAAGGCATTCGTTCAGGAGACGGTAAACAACTGGGATAATGGCGTAGATCTCACGAAGCTTAAATCCTTCGTGAAGCTTTCACCAATGAAGCTTCTTTGTGCGGGTCTTCTGTGCTTTGACCACGACGGTCACGTCGTGGGGCGCGCGCCCGACTCCGTCGTGGCGCGCGAAGTCTCTGTGACGACACTGTCTAGTACACCTGTTGATTCGGTAGCTGCAGCCATGGCGAGCACGGCCACGCCACCGCCAGCTCCCGCACCTACAGTCACACTTGCTGTCGCGGCCCCGATGGCTGCCGCCACCGAGGTGTCGAAGAGCGGTGACGTCGGCCCGGATGGCTGGCCGAAGATGACTCCATGCATCGAGAAGTTGCAGGAGAAGTTCACGATCGACCAACAGAAACAGAACGCCGACACCTCGACCAGTCTGGAACAGATGCAAGAGTGGGCTGATGTCTGTAAGTCGCTGGGCAAATAAATGACGTCCCTCTTCGGAAGCATCGTCACGACGTATCACTGACAGCTTCTATCATCTTGCGATGAGAACGGGAGGCGAGTGCCAAAAACGCTCGCCCCCTCCTTTTGCCGCAAATTCCCTGTTCCAAGCTGAAATTTTTGCGACGTGTGGTTTCCCAGCCTGAGACTCGGGAAGTCGATCCCAAAAAATCTCGCCCACACATTACTCAAGTGAAGTCGGAAGTCACCGGCTTCGCGTTTGGACGCTCCGCGTCACAGCGTTCGCAGAGGATTCCTGACTCATGACAGGCAAACTCGAAACGGTCTACTGCGTCCTGGTGGTTGCGACCGCGGTACTGGTCGGCATCGTCCGCTGCACCCGCTGTAGCGATTTCAAAGCTCCCTGATTCAACGCGTCACAAGCACAGCGCACAAGGCCCGGCATGTCTGGGCCTTGTGCGTTTTTATGCCCCCCCACTTACGAGGAAACGACAATGCACCTGGTTGAAACCATGGCCTATGCCGGCGACAAGCCGTGGCATGGGCTGGGCAACAAGCTTGCCCCGCAGCAGCCCATCGAGGTCTGGAAGAAGAACGCGGGCATGGACTGGCAGATCGAGCAGTCTGAAGTCCGCTACATCTCCGGCAGCAACAACGTCGGCGTCATCAACGCTTTCCCGGAACAGAAGGTGTTGTATCGGTCGGACACCAAAGCCCCGTTGGCCGTAGTGTCCAAGCGCTTTCACGTGGTGCAGCCGGGCGAGATCCTGGAGTTCTATCGTGACCTGACCGCCTGCAACGGTTTCGAGTTGGAAACGGCCGGCGTGCTGCGCGAGGGCCGCAAGTTCTGGGCGTTGGCGAAGACTGGCCAGAGCACGACGCTCAAAGGCCGCGATCGGGTGGATGGCTACCTGCTGCTGGCGACAGCCTGCGACGGCACGTTGGCTACCACAGCGCAGTTCACTTCGGTGAGGGTGGTCTGCAACAACACACTGCAGATCGCATTGGGGAATGCCAGCAGTGCGATCAAGGTGCCGCACCGCAGTCAGTTCGATGCGGAAGCAGTCAAGCGCCAGTTGGGGATCACGGTGTCGTCGTGGGATGGCTTCGTGGTCCGCATGAAGGCGTTGGTCGATCGTCCGGTCGATCCCGACTCGGTCGAAGGCCTGCTCCGCCGGGTACTGACCTACGCGGCGCCGGACGGCAAGGCCCCGGTGGTCAACGAACAGGCCTTGGCCACGGTGCGCTCGCTGTACGAAGGCGGTGGCCGCGGCGCGCTGATGGCATCCAGCCGGGGTACGGCGTGGGGCTTGCTCAATAGCGTGACGGAGTTCGTCGACCACCACCGTCGGGCGCGCAGCGACGATCACCGTCGTGATGCGGCTTGGTTCGGCCAAGGAGCGCAGATCAAACAGCGTGCTTGGGACGAAGCCATGAAGCTGGTGGCCTGAAGGAGGGATGCCATGGGACTGGACATGTATCTGGAGGCCCATCGGCACGTGGCGCCCTGCGATCCGCAGACGGAACCGATGCGCCGTGCCCTTGGCACGGCCATCGGCTATGTGCCACCGAAGGACAAGCCGGGAAACGACGCCTCTTTGCTGGAAGTCAGCGGCGTCACGGTGCGTGTCGGCTACTGGCGCAAATTCACGGCCTTGCATCAATGGTTCGTGAGCAACGCCCAAAGAGGACACGATGACGACTGCCCCGCCTTCATTTCGGTAGAAACCTTGATGGAGTTGGAGGAACTGCTCGAACAGGTCGGCGATGACCCGGCGAGTGCCAGCGAGTATTTCACTGCCGATGAAGATGAAACGCTGGAAGAAAGTGATGTCGACTACACGCTGAGAGTCCTTCACCACGCCAAACGATTGCAGGAGCAAGGCTGGGACATCTATTACCGCGCCAGTTGGTGAGGTCGGCACACGCAGGAGATTCATCCTTGATGCAAACAACATAGCGCCCGGCCCTTTGGCCGGGCTTTTTCTTTTGGAGAACCACCATGAAAAAGCGATCTGCCTTGCGGTTGGTCGATACACGCACGCTGGATCGGGGCCAATGGCTGGAAGTACGCCAGGGCGGTATCGGCAGCTCTGATGCCGCTACCGCAGTCGGCCTCAATCCTTACAAAAGCCCACTGGAGCTGTGGGCGGAGAAAACCGGGCGTGTCGTCGCGCATGCGGAAAGTCCAGGCATGGAGGATCCCCGCTACTGGGGCACCCTGCTCGAACCTTTCGTGGCTACCGCCTACCAAGAGAAGACTGGTCGCAAGGTCAGGCGGGTCAACGCCGTGCTTCAGCACCCTACGTTCAACTTCATGCTGGCCAACATCGACCGGGAAGTCGTGGGCTGCCCGGATGTGCAGGTTCTGGAATGTAAAACGGCTGGCGAGTTCGGCGCGCGGCTATGGAAGGACGGCGTGCCGGAGTACGTGCAACTGCAGGTGCAGCACCAGCTCGCCGTGACGGGCCAGCAGGCGGCGGACGTAGCCGTGCTGCTGTGCGGGCAACAGTTGGAGATCCATCGCATCAAGCGGGACGACGAGGTCATCGCACGGCTGATCGTGCTGGAGACGAAGTTCTGGGAGTACGTGCAGCATGACATCGAGCCACCTTCCGATGGCAGCGAGTCATCCGCGCGGGCCTTGCGCCAGCTCTACCCCGGTAACGACACATCGCTTGATTTCACGGACGACGATGCCCTGTGTCAGACCTTCACGTCACTGTCGGCGCTGAAGACCGAACTGGATGAAAAGGAGCACGTCGCCGAGCAGCTCAAGCAGACGATCCAGCAAGCGATGGGCGACGCCAGCAAGGCGCTGTTTGCTCACGGCGAGGTGACCTACAAGCGATCCAAGGATGGCACCAGCGTCGATACCAAACGGCTGGCAGCCGACCACCCCGCACTGGCTGCGCAGTACACCGTACCTCGCCCCGGTTCGCGCCGGTTCGTGCTGTCTCTCTCACCCAATACCACCGAAGGAGTTTCCCCATGTTGAAGGGCTTAGCAATAACTCCGCCCGTGATCGGGCGAATTTCCATCGGGCGCGTGGTCGAACGCAATGGCAAGCGCCTGCCGGAGAAGGACGACCAGTTCACCCTGACCAGCCAGGTGCAGGGGCGCGATGGTTGGATCCTGCATCCGCTGGACGAAGCGATGCGCAAGGAATCTGGCGGCAAGCTGCGATCCATCCCGGTACGCATGCTGTTCAACGATTCGGCGCTCAACCTTCGGGCCGACTACTCGCTGTTCGATCGCACCACGGGCCGGCCGGTGTGTGTGGGCAATGGCGAGACCTGTCGGCGTACGGGGAAGGACGGCATCGCCAGTCTTCCCTGCGTCGGGCCGGATGCCTGCGGTTTTGCCAACGGCGACTGCAAGGCCTATGCGCGCCTTAACGTGCTCGTGGGCGATGGCGACGGAGATGCGCTGGGTTCGTTCGTGCTGCGGACCACGTCTTACAACACGATCCGCACGCTGGCGGCGCGACTCCAGTACATCCACGCCGTATCAGGTGGACGACTGGCATGTCTGCCGCTGGAACTGAAGCTGCGAGGCAAGTCCACGGCGATGAGTCACCGAGCTGCCATTTTCTACGTCGACCTGGTGATTCGTGCCGGGCTGACTTTGGAGCAGGCGATCGTCGAGGCACGGCAACTGGACCAACAGAGACGGGACAGCGGCTTTGACCAAGAGGCGCTGGATGAGGCAGCCCGCGTCGGGTTTGCCAATGGGGCGTTCGAAGATCTAGCCGAAGACGTGCCTGCCGTAGTGGAGGAGTTCTACCCCGAGGGCGGTGGCGAACAGCGTGCAAATTCGCGCGGGTCTGCAGGCCTTGGCCTGAAAGGCCGGCTCGAAGCGCGCGTGGTGGCAGTTGGACATGGTGGATAGCGACGGAGGTGACGGCGATGTTCGCAATCGTGGGTGGTGTGGTGGTGTACGGCTTTGCACTGTATGGGCTGGTCTGCTTCCTGCAGGGTAGGGAAGACGGTCCCGATGAGTAGTCAAGCCAGCGGTGCAAGCGGGATGTAGTTGGGAAGAGGGGGCGCTTACGGTCTGAAGATCAGCCCGGAAGGGCTTCGGCTGGTGGTGGGTGCGAATTCGGAATCGACTAGCAAAGAACAGGAAGGGGGGGCCATTGGCTCCCCCTTCCTTGTATGCGCGTGATTTTTTTTGATCAGGCAGGCGAGGTACTGGCCGTAAGCGGGACAGATTTGACCGTCTGCAAAAACGTTGAAGAATTTTCCATATCGACGGGTGGCCTGGCCTGAAAAAATCGCCCTCGTTCTGACGTGAAGCGCGCAGCGATTGGGACAAAACTAGAAGCGAGGTTTCGATATGCAACACGAAGGCAATGTGCAGTACGTACGGGCCGAGCGTCGGCGGTTGAGCAAGGGCGAGGCGAATCTTGTCCGTATTCAGGCCTTCACCGACGAGAGGGGCGTCATTGTAGATGAGCCCGTTCTCCGTTTCGCTGAGCTTCTTGCAATCACAAAAGTTCGAAAGAGCAAGGCATACGACCTGATGAACCCAAAGAGTCCGGGTTATGACCCGGACTTCCCGACCGGATTCCCACTGTTCGATTCACCCCGTTCGCCGAAGGGCTACTGGCGGCATGAAGCGATGGCATGGCTTGAAGGTCGCAGCAACAAATTCCGCAATCAACACAAGGGCAACTGATCATGGGTGTTTTTGAAGAGGTCGGGGTTGGAAGCGCCAGCCCCCTGAAGAAGCTGGAGCAGGCGCTCCAGAAGCAAGCCATTGGTGGCAAGCAGAAGAAGGAAGCCGATTTCGCCGAGGCGTATCCGGTCATTGAGCAGTACTTGGGTCGCAAGGTTCCTGTGAAGGTGGCGATTCAGATGTTTGGTGAAGCCTATGGCTACGTCATCCACGCACCGCGCTTCCGCCAGATGTTGGAGGCGGAGCGCAAGCGTCGCGCCGAGGCCGGCGACTTCGTGGCTTGCACCATGTGTGGACAGCAATTGCCTGCTGATATCAAAGCAGCAGAGGGTATAGGTGATTCGGAGGAGCAAAGTCATGACGCATAACTTCTTCGCCCCGCCGCCGTACCCGATGGGTGCGTTCCTTGTGATCGTGCGTGATGCAGGGTTCGAGTTGCTTCGTAACGTGCAAGCGCCTGATGCGATGATCGGCATGTCCCTGGCCGCCGCGATCACGATGGCTTGCCAAGGCTTGATCGCGGTGAAGCTGCCGATTGGCCAGATTCGTCCGGTGACACAGAACTTGCTAGTCATCGGCGAATCAGGTGAACGAAAATCCCCGGTAGATGGCTACGTCTTCGAGCCGTTCCGTGATGCTGATGCGCTGATCGAGAAGGCGCATGAAGCTGCTCTCGAAGCGTACCAAATCGAGAATGACTGGTGGAAAACCGTGAACAACAGCATTCGCCGCGAGATCGACAAGGCATTTCGCGAAGGCGAAGGGATGAGTGAAGCAAAAACGAAGCTTGCCGCACACGCCAAGTTGAAACCGAAGAAGCCGAAGCTGCGTACCTTGGTGCGCAGCGATATCACGCAGCGCGCAATCATGAATGCATTGGAGGGTGACGGGGTATCCGTTGTCATCATGACCGACGATGGCGAGTCGCTGTTCAAGAGCGGCGCGATGAGCAACCTTGGCGTGCTCAACCGGCTCTGGGATTCGCCCAAGACTTTGCCGCTGGATCGTGCGGAACAGGAACACGTCACGGTACTGAACCCGCGTGTGTCGATCTGGATTATGACCCAGGAAGAAGTGCTGAAGTCTTACTGCGAGAAGCGAGGCAAGCTGGCCAAAGGGTCGGGTCACTGGGCGCGGTATCTGGTCGGGTACCCGCTTACGACCAAGGGAACGCGCTGGATGGCACCTGATGAGCTCGTCTGGGAGCACTTGCCGGAATTCCATGCCCGCGTCCGCGAATTGCTGGTGCAGTTCCAAGACATGATGGCATCGGGCAAGGTCGAGCGCGAGATCATCGAGTTCTCGGAGGACGCGAAAGCGCGTTGGATTCAGCAGGCGAACAACACCGAGTGGATGATTCGTCCTGGCGAGTACATGAGCGACATCGACGACTTCGCGTCCAAAACGATGGAGATCATCGCGCGACTAGCAGCATCCATGCACTACTTCGCCGGTGATGGCGGGAAGATTTCACTGGATACACTGGAGCGCGCTATCGAAATCGTGGCATGGCATGTCGATGAATTCAAGCGACTGTTTGGGGCTCGACCCGTGATGCCGCAAGAGCAGGTGGACGCCTACAACGTGGCGAAGTGGCTGCGTACCCGCGTCTGGCGTGGTTGGGATTCGAAATCATGGATCGCCAAGAACGATCTGCGTCGGGGTGGCCCCGTACGTAATCGCGACCGGTTGAACGCCGCGCTCGACGTACTTGAGGATGAGTTCGCGATATGGCCCGATCAGGACCCGAAGAGCAAGCAGCGGTTCGTGTGTCTGCATGACAGATTTTTTGCGGAAATGGCAGTAGTCTGAATCAAAAAGCCCCGGTCGGATCGACCGGGGCTTTTTGCTTGATCTGGCGGCGCACGCATGGAAACCACGCTACTTTTGCTACTAGTAGCAAAAGTAGCATGGTGCAGCAGCCCGCCATACTAGATGCCGTGGCCGAGTGACCTGGCTCCGGCGTAGGTGGCCTTCTCGTTCTCGGACATGTCGCGGATGCGTACCTGCCCGAGGTGGCGTTCAGGTTGGCGTTGCTTGCCCTGTTCGCGCAGGCTGCGGTGATCGACGCGGGCTTCGTGTCCGTTCCCGGCGAGCGCTTCATTCTGAAGGTCGGCGATGGTCCTGCGCGTGTAGAGGACGTTGGCGCGCAGTTCCAGCGGTGACAGTCCACCACTGTCTTTGCGACAACCGCCGAGTTCTGGCTGTTTCGCGTTGTAACGCGAGAACATTCGTTCCGGTGAGCGATCAATCCCGTCAGGCAGTCGATCTGAATACATCAAGTGCACATGCGGGTTAGGGACTGCGCCGAGCGAGCCATCGGGCGCATGAATCGCGTACTGGTAAGGTTTGTTTCCAACCAGCTCAAGCACTAATCTTTCTACAAGCGCGATGAGTTGATCAATAGTCAACTCGTTCGGTAGGGCCATTTCATGCTCGCGGTAAGCTGCAGCATTCGCGCGTTCGTATCTGTCGGCCATCCTCCAGAATAGGCTGGGATTGTTTGCTGCCCATGCTGGCATGTTGCCGTACGAGGTGTAGACCAAGTCCTCGCCGCGATTCTCGTATCGACCATGACGCTCGATGTAGGCGGCGTGCTCGTGCGCTGCACCTTTCTTGCCACTCTTGATACGGTGGTGGAAACTGGCCATAAACGTATACCCTTTTTCGTGGACAATAAAAAACGACGAGGGATGCCCTCGTCGTCTGCTTGGAAAGTTGGCTCTAGGTTGTTTTGAAGCCGATTTTTTAGAAACGGTATGTGCGCATCCGCTATCCGTTCTCTACCCAATGCCTCGGGTTGACACTCCATCGTCAACGCCTACGAGTCATGGGTATGCCTAGTTCTCTCCATATACTTAATCCATGCCGAGTAGGAAAATACTAGCCGAGGAAGTAAGAAGAGATGCTAATTAGTGAGCTTTTTCGTTAGGACCCGATAGCCACCGGCCCGCTCTTTCGAAAATGGATGGGGCGGGCGAAGCGGTCTGAATATCACAGTCAGCGGCCATTTCTAGACAATCCATGCTGAACTTGAGTAGGGACTTCGATATGACGTTGACCTCGTTCGATCGCAGGCACTGGGCATACTTTTTGACTCTTGCAACTTGAAAGGCCATCCAGGCATCTAGGTAGTCTTGCTCGTCCTTGCTGTTCACAAGGGCAGCGTGCATGCCGCACCACCGGTTGTAGAGTATTTGGTAGACGCCGTGCGGTACGTAATCCTCGGTATAGAGATCCTCGATAGGCCACTTTATTTTCAGTTGCAAAAGTATATTCTTGGCCGGTGTCGGTTGTCCGTGCCAGTATGGTTCGTATCTGGTTCTCGCGGATTGCTCTTGATGAACGGTGCATAGTGCTGCGGCGCAGTCCAAAACTGAAAGCCATACAGCGTCACCATTCTTCTCGCCGAGATGGATGTGGTAGTACAAATGAAGTATCCGTTTGGCACGCTCGGAAATGGTTCTCAGGTGTCTTCTCTCGACCGCGATCCCGGTTGCCTTTTCGATCAAGGCAATGAACTCGGATGCATGTTCTTTGACGAATTCGGAAAAATGGTTAACTGAGGTGACCAGCATAAACCAGAAAACTGGGTGACCTACTCGTTTGCCGATGTTGAAGCAAAGTAATTCAAGCTCGAAATCGACACGGGTAACTTTTCGAGGGATCGCCGACTTCTTGATTGCTTGCTCGTAACCGCCTGCGAAGTGAACGAATCTCAGAGTGCGAAGATATGTATAGACGCACTCGTCCAGCGAACTCGTTGAACATTCGTGATGCGGAGTGTATGCATTGATGGATGCGGTGAGGCTTCTAAACGCCAATGCTTTTGCTTGCCGATCATCAGGGTACATCAGGCTCAACGTTCTGCTTATGACTGTACTTCCCTTCTCTATCCTCAGTAATGCCTCTGGCAAGCTGGGAAGGGTGCGGTCAATTCGCGCCAACCTCTCATCGCCGATCTCTACGCTGATGTAAGACAATAGATCGGAGAAGAGCAGTGTGTCAGCTTCGTTTCTTGGGCCAGGGTAAGCATCTTTGAATTCGAGCGTGTGATGCTCGGGTTTGCTCGGGAGGGCGATGAAACTGAAGATGTGACTCTTGCGTGCCTTCAGGCGATAAAGCAACTTGATGACCCGCAGATCGGTCAGTGGCTGTTCGGCAGTTTTGTTAGCGATGCTTCTTCCGGTGATCTTTTTGATTCCCTTCAGGACAGTTCCTAGTAGGTCTCGCGTGCTTCTTTCGCCAAGTTTTTCCCCTTTGAGTCCCTTGCGGCGTGGGCCGTTGATGTCGTCAACCAATTTCTGGAGCGTAGCTGTCTGGCCACAGGCGGTTTGAGAGTTACCGAGGTCAAACCTGCTGGGATAGAGCTGCTGCCGAATGTCATCAGTCATGCCTTCGCGCAGAAGAACGGAGAGCCAGGTGCGGCTCTCGTCTTCGGGGTAGGGTTGATGACGATACTTTGCAAGCTTTCGGTGGAAGATTGCGTCCGAGTTCGTCGGCTTCTTCCCCGTTTCCTTCTCCACAAGGGCGAGGAACTGCGTAAACGGCGTGGCGTCCTGAGTCATCTTCTGGCTGGCCTTTTACTTCACCATTTCCATTAGCTTGCTGAAGCTGTCCACCACCTCGTACTTGACGTTCTCAGGCGCGTGTCGCCGGTTCATTTCGTCGAAGAACTTGCTGGCGCACTCGATCTTGGTCTCCTCGATCTGGCGCAGTTCCATCTTGGACATGGAGCCCTTGGTTTCCGCCACGAAGTACACGTGCTTGACCTGGCCTTCCTTGAAGCTGATGGCCCAATCGGGGTTGTAATCGCCTACCGGGGTGGGGATCAGGAAACCACGCGGCAGCTTGGCGTAGACGACCACGTCACTGCTGGTGTCCAGCTCGGTGACGAAGTTGCGCTCGACCTTTGAGTCGGTCAGCACGTAGTCGTAGATGTGGTGCTTGAGCTTGTCACCGGCGTGGGTGAAGTCCTGCTTGGTCATCCCGGCCGTGAAGATGTCCGTGTCGTAGCGTTCCTCCACCGGGTCGTAAGCCAGGTGCTCAACGATCATGGTGGCCTTCTGCTCGTTGATGAGCCGGATGGCCTCGGCGATGAAACTCTCGGGGTTGAGCTTGTACTGCGCGAAGACTGCGGCGTTCATTCCCTTGAGGATATCGGCCACCGTGCGCCGGGTGAGCTTGGTTCCTTCGGCGAGCTTGCCGATCAGGTCGTAACGCACGTCGGAATGGACAGAGGCACGATGATTCTCGACCACGCTCTCGCCGACGCGGAAACCCTTTCCGCTTTCGAGCTGGTCACGCTCCACCGCGTCTTCCTGCTCACCACTGACGATCACGTATTGCAGCGGTGTCACCCGCAGGCCGACACTGTCGGCCCGGTCGTTGATCGTGCTCACGGCCTTCTTCACCAGCTCATCGCTGTCGAAGTGCACGCTGTAGGCCGCCTTGCGGTTGATGCGGTTCCATAGCGCCTTGAACTCCTGCTTGTCGAAGTTCGCATTGAGCGGATTGCGCTTCGGCTTGCGGCCATCGTCGATATCGGGCAGTTGCGCTGCGCTGAAGACACTGTCGATCAGCATGACGACCTGTGCCTCGTACGGGCGCAGTTCTGCTGGCAATTCGGCCAAGGCTCCATCCTTCTTAGCCTGGTGGTAGACGTTCGTGATGCTGTCGTTGTCGTCGGTGTAATCGTTCTTGAGCAGGTATTTGTAGATCTGCTTCGCCATGGCCGGCGTGACGGATACCTCGCCCTGTTCGGTCTTGAGCACCTTGCCGGCGAAGTAGTGCTCGTCGGCCTTGCGCGGGCGCTCGGACAGCGCCTTGGTCATGTCCTCTTGCAGGCCGGCTACGAAATCCTTGTAGCTCTCGCTGGCCACTACGGTGAGCAGGTTGATGTCGTGGACGGTAACCGGGTTGTCCATGCGATCGCCTTGCTGGTTCACGGCGAGGCGCAGGCCGCGACCCACCTCCTGGCGGCGCGAGACGGTGTTGTCGCTGTGCTTGAGGGCGCAGATCACGAAGACGTTGGGGTTGTCCCATCCTTCGCGCAGGGCGGAGTGCGAGAAGATGAAACGCACATTCTTTCTGGCCCGAACTTCTTCACTGTCAGTCGCGACGGGATAGGAAAGCAATGTCTCCTTGTCCTTCAGGATCAGGTCATAAGCGTCTACATCGTCGGACTGACCCGCATTCTCGCCACGCTTCGCCACGGTGGGGTCGGTGAGGTGCTTGGTCTTCTTGTCGATGGAGAAGTAGCCGCTGTGGGTCTTCTCCGTTGCGATGCCCTTGAGGTATTTGCTCCAGGGCGTTTCCTCCAGCCCGATTACCTCGTTCAAATACAGCTGATATTCCTCCTCGAAGATGCGCGCGTATTCGCCCTTGGTGTCGGCCACGGCGTAGTCGCGATACTTCGCCACCTCGTCGATGAAGAACAGGCTAAGCACCTTTACGCCCTGGGAGAACAAGGCCTGTTCCTTGTCGAAGTGCGCCTTGATCGCCTCGCGGATCTGGATGCGGCGCAGCATGGCCTCGTTCACGTCGCCCGTCGCATCGCCCACGGTCAGCTCCACGCCATTGGTGAAGCTCAGCGTGTCGGTGTTAGCGTTGATGTCGGAAACGACGAAGCCCTGACGGTATTGGTCCAGCTCGTCGGAGAGCGTGAACAGGTTGTCGCTCTTCTTCAGCTTGCGCACCGTGCGCTTGATCTTGCCGCCGGCGAGCTTCTGCTCGAACTCCACGCGGGCTTCAGGTGGCTTCTTGCTCGAAACCTCGATGGACTGCAGGTACAGATAGGCATTCGTGCCGGTCAGCCCCTTCATGGTGATGCCGCGCACGGCGATCTTCTTCACCAGCTTCTGGTTATAGGCGTCCAGCGCGTCGAGACGGTGCACCTGGTTGTGGCGGGTCTTGTGGGTGGCGGAGTAGCGCAGCACCATCAAAGCCTTGAACGCCTCTAGCGACTTGAGCGTCGCCGCGCCTTCCATCTTCTGCGGCTCGTCCAGAATCAGAATGGGCCGGTTGGCACTGATGACGTCGATAGGCTTGCGCGACTGAAAATCGTCCAGCTCCTCGTAGATGCGCCGGTTGTCCTTGCCGGTGGCGTTGAACGCCTGCACGTTGATGACCATCACGTTGATGCCGGCATCCGACGAAAAGCTCTCCAGCTGGTGCAGCTGCTTGGAGTTGTAGATGAAGAACCGGACCTTCTTGCCGTAGGTTTCCTGGAAGTGGTCGGCGGTGATTGCCAGTGACTTGGCCACACCCTCGCGGATAGCGATGGACGGCACCACGATGACGAACTTGCTCCAGCCGAACTGCCGGTTCAGCTCAAAAATCGTCTTGATGTAGCAGTAGGTCTTGCCGGTGCCGGTTTCCATCTCGATGTCGAGATTCACCGGTGACACCTTGGTCTTGGTGAGCGTCGTGGAGGCGATGAGGTTCTGGCTGTGCTGCACCTTCTGGACGTTCTCCAGCAATACCTGGTCGGTCAGCAGCAGGTCGGCATTCCTGAAGCCGTCGCTGCCACCCACAGTGCTGCCGATGGTCTGGCCCTTGGCCTGCTTGCCCGGGTCGATGCGGTAGCTCACAGCGCGGGCGCTGGCAGGTGGCTGGCCGGCAAAACAGTCCACCACCGCCTGCACGGCGGCGGTTTGATAGGGCTGGATCTTGAACTTGAGCTTCATGGTGTTCCTGCGAGCGTTCCTTTCTGCAAGGCCTCTGCAAAGCCTGCTTGCAGAAAGGAGTAAGTAATTGATTTATAAGCGCTTATGTGTGAGCGGCACGCGCTTTCATTCTGCAAGCAGCTATATCGGGTGCCGATATCGTCGGTGCTGAAGTTGTGGTTGGCCTGCTTGAACTCCGCCACCTCGTTTTCCCAAGTGGCGATCAGGCCGTCCAGCAATAGCGTCAGTTCAACTTGTTTCATCGGACGCATCCCTGCGCCCGACCCTGCGGGCGCACTCGCGTGCGTGCAAATTTGTGTCCCAACAAATTTGTCATGACAGCGTCCTCAGAGGCACTTCACTTCGGTGGCGGGCGACAGCAGCTTGAAGATCTGTTCGATATTGATCTTCACCGTGCTGTCCTTGAATCCGGCATCGCGGAATACGGCGCGCAGCGGCTGATGCGTGGCTAGTTCCTTGGCGAGGGCATCGTCGATGCCGCCTGCGTTATCAAAGCAAGCGGCCAGTGCGTTGCCGTCCACCAGGTACACGTCCTTGCCTTGGATCGCCTTCTTCTCGATGGGCAGCGCCAGGTCCACGCCCCAGTCCAGCATCACCTGGAAAAGCAGGTCGAAGGCGCTGCGGTCGGGCTTGATGTTGTCCACCGCGGTGAACAGGCCTTCCTGGGTCACGCCGTCGGGCGTGTAGTACACGTCGGCCATGTTAGAGGTGTCGATCTTGAGGACGCGGAAGCCGGTGTCTACCTGCGTGTTGCGTTCACTGATCTTCTTGCCGGCGCGGCGGATGCGCTCCTTGCTGACCTCGGCGATGGTTTTGTAGCCAGCCTTAGATGCATCGGAATCTTCGCCGCACTCTTCAGGCAGCTGCACCATGATGAACCGGCGACAGCCACCATCTTCAGCGTTCAGCTGAATAACGGCATCGGCGGTTGATCCAGAACCGGCGAAGAAATCCAGTGTGATGTAGTTGGATGAGCCATAGAAAAGTTGCGAAATGCGCTTCAATAAAGCGGTTGGCTTAGGGGTGTCAAATGGGGCTGCCCCATCAAAAAGTTCCTTGAGTTCGGTGTTCGCTTGCCGGGACGTTCCAGCAAGTTCGCCGTCCCAAAGATTCTCGGGCGTCCTGCCCTCCTGTTCCGACAAGTAGATCTTTCGGGTAATCCTAGTTTCATCGGCGCTGAAGATGATTTCGCCGCATCTGACTTTTTCCTTTACCGAATCCTCTGACCAACGCCAGCCGTTATCTGGCGGAGCAATTTTCTTGCCAGATGGTGTTGTGATGGTGAAGCAAAGGTTCTTCCTGTAGCTGGGGCTGCGGACATCTCCAGCGCGCCAGTCACCCTTCGGATCATTGTCGGAGTTCGAGTAGTTCCTGTTGTCTTCATCGGTGCGGGGGAGTCGAAACTTTGGTAGCTCATCGGACTTGCGATAAATTAGAAGTGAATTGTAAACGCGCGCGAAGTATCTTTCGTCATTCTTGCTTTGTTGGGTGTGCTTCCAGGCGACATTGGCGATGAAATTATCCTCGCCGAAAACCTCATCACAGATTTTTCTGAGATTTCCGAGTTCTGAATCATCAATATTGATGAAAATTGCGCCATCTTCAGCGAGAAGGCTTCTCGCCATTCGAAGACGTGGATAGATGAAAGACAACCAATCAGAATGAAAGCGGCCGTTGGCTGCAGTGTTGGTGACCAGGCGATTGCCTTGTTCATCCTTCTGGTTCGATCGGAGGAGATACTTGTCCGTGCCTTCCGCAAAATCATCCTCGTAAATGAAATCGTTCCCCGTGTTGTATGGAGGGTCGATGTAGATCATCTTCACCTTGCCCAGATACGTCTCCTGCAGCAGCTTGAGCGCCTCCAGGTTGTCGCCCTCGATAAACAGGTTCTTGGTGGTGTCGAAGTCCACGCTTTCCTCGCGGCAAGGCCGCAAGGTCTTGGCGATCGGTGCGTTGGCCGTGAGCAGCGCCTCGCGCTTGCCCGGCCAGTTGAGCTGGTAACGCTCCTGCGGCCCTTCCACCAGCGATTCGGTCAAGGCCTGCCTCAACTGGTCGAAATCCACTGCCAGCTTGATGCTTCCGTCTTCGCCTTGGGCCTCGGTCACGCAGTCTGGGAACAACTCGCGTATCCGCGAAATATTGCCTTGGGTGAGGTCGGGCGAATGCATCTTCAAATTTTCCATGGAATTTCCTGGGGCGCTTTGCGTCAGTAGCGGTCGAGTGTGAAGTCACCGGTGCCACTGGCGGTAGTCTTCAGAGTGCCCATTGAGGTGATGATGTTTTTGCGTGCGCCGCCGAGCGAGACAGCAGTGCGCGGATACGTAGCTTCCAGATCGGGATAGTCGTCACGCAGCCAATCTGGGAAGGATTTAGCTGCGGCCACGGGAATGGTGATGCCATGTGCCGTTACCGTGCTTTCGGCCAGTCGTTTGGCCATGGGGAGGCTCGCGCCGCCGCCAGTGAGCACGATAGTGAGGCGACGGCTGGCATCGGTGCGTACCCAGTTGATCCATGCCGGGTCGGCGGACTCAAGGATGTCGATGAGGGTTTGGCGCAGTGATGTTTCGAAGGTTTGGACGGCTTCCAGCGCCATGAACTCTTCCAGAGTGAACTCTACGGTGTCGCCGGTATAGAGCACGACATACGCCGAGCCCGCCGTGAACAGCGATTCCTTGTGGTGACGAATGTCGCGCTCCAGATCGTGGGCAATGTTCTGGTACCTGGCGTGAGTCGCGTCCACGCCAGAGCGCTTGAGGATGAAGGCTTTAAGGATTTTGTCGAGGTGGTTTCCCGCCTCGGTGATGCCGCGAGCCGTTCCGTCCACTTCGCCTGCAGTCGTCCTAGCAAGATCAATCTCACCGTCTTCGTCGACGGTGACCTTCAGGCGATAGAGGCTGAAATCGCTGGTGCCAGCGCCAATGTCAACGACGAGGGCAAGCGAGTCGTGGTTGCTCTTCCAGCTCAGCAGCGATCCGGCGACGCCGAGCGGCTCGGTGACACTTTCTTCGATGAAGGGGTAGTTGCGCTTCTCGGAGCGCAATTGCTTAAGGGCACCCAGGAATCGGCCAAGCGGGAGGCCGTCATGGAGGTCCGCTTGAAAAGTGTCTGCGAGAACCTGGGATTCGCCCAGCAGCACTTTGAGTTTGTCCCTCACCACTTGCGCATTGGCGCGTGGGAAGCATGGCATGGCAAAGCGGCGCTTGAAATTCCGAGCAACCTTCGGTTCATCCACGTCATTGAGCAAGGCGTAGTTGATTGTCCAAGTAAAGAAGGCCAGGTAGGCCAGGACCACGTCTTCATAGGTCAATGTGAATTGAGTCGGGTTGTGCGCGGGATCAACAGGTTCGCCGAGATTGCCCTCGGATAGTGCTCGCTTGATGTTGTCCATGCGGGCATTCATGCCTTCGGGCGCGGCTTGAGCCTGCTCTACGGCGTGCTGGCCGAACCAGAGCAATCCATTGGCGTCGATGAAGACCGAGGAAACCAGCATGACCTCGTCAATCTGTTCTTGGTCACCGGGAACGCCAAGCATAAGCACTTGAATCTCTTCCAAGTCGTCTCGGTCATTGTCGTAAACGAAGGTGGCCTTGGACATGGCGGTGCCGAAGTCCAGACACACGCGGTAGGGCTGATCAATTGGAGAGAGGCTCAATGTAGAGAGGTCGAGAACCACATCTTCCTCAATGGGGGCGGATGGGCTTGCTGCCGCGGTCTCGGTCGGCTGTGGGACTTCCACCAGTCCCGTTGAAACTTCCTCAACTATGGGTTCGTTGGTTTTCGAGGTGGAGGCGTGGGTGGGTGTTGATGCTTTGGAGCTGAAGTAGTCCAGTGCCGCCAGCTCGGTTGTGGTCACAATGCCAGGAAGACGGTACTTCCCGTCGCTGCCTTGTTCGATGCGCTCGCGCAGGTTTGCAAGGATGATTTGCGCTTCCGTGATTTCCATGTTTATTCCTCAGGCTCTACGCGTGGCTTGACCAGTGTTTTTTTCTTGCCACCGAACTCTTTCAGGATGCCATCGCGCACTACCTTGACTCTGCGGATGCCGGAGCGGTGTCCACCTTCCATTTCATGCTCGATCGGGTTGTATTCCACGATATCCCCCAGCCAATCCGTCTTGCTCAGCTTGCGCATGCGGGCTAGTCGCTCGGCTACCTGAGCGATGCTCAGGTAGCCGGTGGCGGCGCGTTGAACCGTCGCGGCCTGGAAATGATCGAAAGTCTTCAGAACAGGCACGACGGCGCTGTTTAACTTGTCCATGCAGTCTCGGTTGGCATCCAGCTGAATAAGAAGCTCGCCAATTTGCTGATCCTCGATATTGCCTAGCTTGTGCTCAGCAGCGCGTTCACTCTGGGAGACACGGCCAACCTTCAACCAGTAGTCGGCCACCTCGGGGGCAACGTCCACCGCGTCCTTGAAGTGGCGTTTGACTGCGCTGGTGATGACTGTGACCGAAGGCCAGCTGGCCTCCATCGCCTTGAGGATCTCTTTGTCGGTGCGATTTTGACGTGCTAGCACAAGCGCCGTTTCAAGCAAGTTGGTCTGCACTTTGTGGATCATCGTTGAGGCCTCGATAAAGCGAGCCCACGCACCCGGGTGCAGTAGCTTTTTGCCGTCCTGCAAAAGTTGATAGGTCTCCGAATGCAACGCATGGGAGAAGCGCAACTCGATCACACGCACCAAGACATTGATAGCGGAATCGAGTGTTGCGTGCACGGCTTCGGTGTCGGTGTCGGTTGTTCCTCGCACGAGCGAGTCCACGAGCGCGCACAAGGACGTACCTGGCTCCTGACCCACATCGCCATCGTAGTTTCGGGCGACATCCGCCAGGGACTCGAAGATGCGGCGAACGCGCTTGATACGGGTATCGGGTGGCTCGATAGCCTTGACGACAGCTTGCTCGCCAGTGAGAAGACGAATGCAGTCTGCGATACTCCCGGTCTGAGCCAGCAGTACCTTCAGCAACTCCTTTCGAGCGTTGTTGGCAGTGTCGATGGCCAAGGCTTCTCGGGCGCAGTAAGGAACCAGCCAATCAGCTTCGGTGTGACCCAAGATGCGGGCTGCATAGTCCTTTTCATCGCCATCGCCAAGCGACTCGATGGAGACCGGTTCTTGGCTGAATAGCTCGGGTGCGCAGGAGAAGACTTCCGTTTCGCGGCCACGAGCAACGGCTGCCAACCTTCCAAGTATGGCTGCGGCGAAAAGCTCCTCTTCTGCAGGGGCATTGCTGGCTAGAGCAACAACGCTCTCTACGATAGCGGCCAAGTTGGAGCCGCGAATCAGTTGTTGGATCTGCATCTGCTTCATCGACTGCGTAAGCAGTTCGTTGAGCGAGGAGAGATCTTCGGCGTTCTCAATCGTTTGCAGGTCAACGTCTGCGGGTTTGTTCACTTGCTTCCCCTCAACAACTCTAGGTCGGACTTTAGCTTTCGGGCGACGGCATTGAGTTCCACCTTACGATTGAACTGCCTCTCCGTCGCAAGCTGCGAGACTGTCTTGTCCATCTCTTTCCGCAGCATACGCACCTTGCTCACACGTTCGACCAGATCGGACAACGACTCTTTCGGGCGATGGGTCAGCGGGATCAGGGCATGCAGCAACTGCTCGTATAGCCCACCCAGATTCAGCGCGACCGGCAGGGCGGCGCGTGGGCTCTCCGCGGCAATCCAATCGGTAGCGAAATAGTCCGAGCATACCCAGCGGCTGGCCTCGGCTTCGCTGGGGCGCTTGTAACAGGCGACAACCTGAAGACGATCCTCGTCATGCAGCTCGAACAGGAGCGGAAACGGAATGGCCTTGTCGATGCACCGCAGGATGTCGTGGTGAAGCTCTGACGCCCTGAGCCGCACGCTGAAGACCTGGATCTCCGGTGCGCCGGGTGAAGCGGACAAATTGGTGGTTTCAGGTGCCAGCTTGTATTGCCACACGATCTGCTCGACCTGTTCGGTGAACAGGCCTTTGAGGCGGGCGCCGACTGTGCCGTGTTCGTAAAGCTTGGCCTTGGGGACGACGCGTCCGAAGGCGGCCTTGCCGGGATAGGTGAACAGGGCTGTACGCTCGTGCCGGTTCATGCTGCTTCCAGCACTACAAGAAAGGCAATCAGCTCGAAGTCGTCCAGCCCGGCGATGGTTTGGGTTAGTGCCGTGGTCTTGCCCCCGGAAAACAAGCTGTCGATGTCCCTCTCTTCCTTCACCTCGACCATCGTGCGAATGGCTTTGCCCAAGAGGTCGGAATAAGCCTGCATGTTGCGACCGTCCACCGTCTCCTGGTTGAACTGGTCGCACAGTGGGAAGAAAGGTTCGTCCTGCCCTTTGCAGCAAGTACGCGCCAAGTCGAGCAGACGCTTCACTTCGGTCTGGTCGTGGACGACGTTACCGTCGCGGCCGATATAGATCAGGTAGTACGGGTGCAGGCGGTTGTGCTGAGGCTGGTTGGCTGTCGGGTTAATGCCCGCGTTGCGATTGCGCAGGGTGAAGAGCACGCCGGGCGGCAGGCCGAGTTCGGCGTGGGCGGGTACGACGGCATGCAGGCCATTGGGGGCGTTCTTCAGCTCGCCGTGCGCCTTGACGTAGTTCAAGAGATCCATGCGGAAGTCGTTGAGGCCGAGGTCGGTGATCGACACGCCGGCCTTCACGTCTTCCAGTTCGATCACTTCCTCCTGCAAGCGCCGGAGTTGTTCCTTGCGGTAGGCCACGTCATTGGCTTGGGCCGAGAGCACGTTGTCGTCGCCGGTGGCGGTGACGTCGACGATGGTCATGCGGCTTTCCACACGCTCCTTGAGGTTGATGTACTCGTCCAGCGAGATGTCAGGCCAGTAGTTCGCCAGCTGGATGCTGCTGTTCGGCGACCCGATGCGGTCGATGCGGCCGAAGCGCTGGATGATGCGCACCGGATTCCAGTGGATGTCGTAGTTGACGAGGTAGTCGCAGTCCTGCAGGTTCTGGCCTTCGGAGATACAGTCGGTGCCGATCAGCAAGTCGATTTCAGACGGCTCCTGTGGCAGCACGATGGCTTTTTCCTTGGACCGTGGCGAGAACAGCGTCAACAGCTCCTGGAAGTCGTAGCGGGTAGCGAGGGTGGATTGAGGCCGGGAACTGCCGGTGACCTTGGCACTGTGCAATCGCCCCTTGGCCCAAAGCTCCGGTGCCAGGTTTGTGTAGAGGTAGTTGGCGGTATCGGCGAAAGCGGTGAAGACCAGCGCCTTCTTGTTGCCCGGGTTGATCGGGTGGGCGATCTTTTCGTGCAGCAGGGCCTTCAGGTGTTGCAGCTTGGCGTCGTCCGCAGGTGTGATTTTTTCCATTTCCGCGAACAGCATGGCGATCACGTCGAGGTCGCGCTGCAGATCGAACTGCCAGCGCGGGAGATCCATGTCGGCCAAGTCGATCTTGACCTTGCCGCCCACGTTGAAATCGCTGCTACCTTCGTCCAGCCAGTCGTCTTCGTCCGCGTCGAGGTTTTCCAGCGCAGCTGTGTGATCGCCCACGCTGCCCTTGCCGCCGTTGGTATCGAAAGCTTCGACCTTGCCCAGTGTGTGCTGGTGGTTGTCATGCAACATCTTCAAGGTTAGCCGGAAGGCAGCGACCGAGCTTTCGAGGCGCTTGAGCAGGTTGACCGTAAGCAATTTTTTCAGGCTTTGCTCGCGGTCTATCTGCCGCAGTGCGCCGCCGCCACTCGATACCTGGGTGTCGTACATCTCCTCGTACTTCTTGATGCGGCTGGGAAGGATGTAGCTCAGTGGTGCGTAGATCGCGAGGTTGAGTTTGGCAAGTTGCTCGAAAATCTCGTTAAAGCTCATGACGTCGGTCCGCGTGGTCAGCGGGCAGCGAAACGACAACGGCTTGCGGCGTTCCGGGAAGGGGCCGATGTCACGGGTGTCGTAGAACGTCTGGATATGCTTGCGTGAGCGGGCGATGGTGACGCTATCCAGCAGCTCGAAGAAATCGAAGTCCAGTGCGTCGAGGATAGCGCGGGGCGTGCGCTGCTCCAGCGGCAGCAGCGACCAGGCGTTGAAAGCCCTCTGCGCGTTTCGGAACACTTCTTCGACCGACTTGCTGGTGCGCAGCTTCTTGTTGAGGTTTTCCGAGTCACCTTCGTACGCCAGCGCGAGCTGGTTGCGCAGGTCGTTGAAACGGTTGTTGACGGGGGTGGCCGAGAGCATCAGCACCTTCGTCTTGACGCCCTCGCGCATCACCTTGCGCATCAGCTTCTGGTAGCGGGTTTCGCGCTCCTTCACCGCATCGTTGTTGCGGAAGTTATGCGACTCGTCGATCACCACCAGGTCGTAGTTGCCCCAATTGATGCGGTTGAGTGGTGTGCCGAAGGATTCGCCGCTGGTGCGGGAAAGGTCGGTATGGCACAGCACGTCGTAGCTGAAGCGATCCTTGGCGAACAGGTTGGTCTTCAGGTTGCGGTTGTAGTTGAGCCAGTTGTCCGCAAGCTTTTTGGGGCAGAGCACAAGCACTGACTTGTTGCGCAGCTCGTAGTACTTGATGACTGCCAGCGCAGTGAATGTCTTGCCTAGGCCAACACTGTCGGCGAGGATGCAGCCGCTGTAGGTCTCCAGCTTGTTGATGATGCCGATGGCGGCGTCGCGCTGGTAGTTGAAGAGCTTGTTCCAGACCAGCGTGTCTTGGTAACCCGTGCGGTCATTGGGTAGCGCGTCTTCGTCGAGGTCGTCGAGGAACTCGTTGAAGATGTTGTAGAGCATCAGGAAGTAGACACTCTCCGGCGAGTTCTCCTGATACACAGAAGCGATGTGCTGGCAGATTTGCGTGGTGACGTCTTCGAGTTTTTCGGAGTCGTTCCAGATTTGCTCGAACAGATTCAGATACGTTGCCGTGGAGGCGTGGTCGTCCAACTTGTTGATGAGGTTGGAGACGGCGTTGCCGTTTTGGTAGCCGAGATCGACGGCAGTGAAGCCATGCAGCGGCATATATGCCGTGGCCCCCTTGGGGGCCTCAACACCGGCAAACTGCTGCATGGGTGCCTTGCTTCGGTTGCTGCGGAACTGCGCCTTGCGGCGCAGCCAGTCAGCACATTCGCGGGCAATGGCGCGCTGGGTGAGCTTGTTGCGCAGCTGTATTTCGAACTCGCTGCCATAGAGGCTGCGTTCCCTATCCAACTTGGGAATGTGGAATTCGCGTCGCTCGCGCTTCACCTGATCGGTGACTTCGTCGGTCACGAACGTGGGAGAGGTGAAGATGAAACGCAGCTCTTCGACCTGCTCCAGCTCAACCTTAAGCGCCTCGTAGGCGTACATCGAGAAGCAGGAGGCGGCGATCTTGAGTTTGGCTCCTGGCTTGAGCGCCTGCTTGAGGTCGTCGCCGAAGAGGTGATTGATGTTGTCGAGGATCTCCATCAGCGGCGTCCCTTGCCTGTCGTCGGGTGCTGGTTGCTGTTGGCGTCAATCCAGCGCTCCAGCTCGGAGCGACGAAAGCGCCAGGTGCCGCCGAGCTTGAAGGCCGGGATGTCGCCGTTCTGGGCAAAGCGATAGACCGTCCGTTTGCCGGCCTTGAGGTAGGCGGCAACTTCGTCGAGCGTGAGGATTTCCCCGTCGGAACCGGTCATGTTGTGGCTTCGCCCCCTGTCGGCTATAGCTGGCCAAGTCTAGCCAATTCTTGCGGACACTGGGCATGGAATGGCCGCCCGCTGCTACGGGCTCTTGTATGGTCACAAGTGCATAAGCGCATCCGTGCCATTCGTTTGGTGGTCGTGGGATACGTGCCAAAATGCCGGCTCGATCCCGATTGGCCGCTTACATGGGTATCCAACGAAATTGCGGGTATCCATGCGGGTATCAAAACGATGATTCCTGCATGTGCTTTAGTAAAAACAAATAGATAGGTCTTTTATGCTGCTGATGATCGACAACTACGACAGCTTCACCTACAACCTCGTGCAGTACCTGGGCGAGTTGGGGCAGGCGGTCAAGGTGGTGCGCAACGATGCGCTGGACGTGGCCGGCATCCGCGCGCTCAAGCCCTCGCACATCATGATCTCGCCGGGGCCGGGCACGCCGGACGATTCGGGCGTGTCGCTGGACGTGTTGCGCGAGCTGGCCGGCGAGATCCCGGTGTTCGGCGTATGCCTGGGCCACCAGGCGATCGGCCAGGTGTTCGGCGGCAAGGTGATCCGTGCGAAGCGGATCATGCACGGCAAGACCTCGCCGGTGATCCATCGCGGGCAGGGCGTGTTTGCCGGCCTGCCGAATCCGTTCGAGGCGACGCGCTACCACTCGCTGGTGGTGGAGCAGTCGTCGCTGCCCGATTGCCTGGAAGTCACCGCGTGGACGGAAAACCCGGACGGCTCGATCGACGAGGTCATGGGTCTGCGCCACAAGACGCTGGCGGTCGAGGGCGTGCAGTTCCATCCCGAATCGATCCTGACCCAGCACGGCCACGACCTGCTGCGCAATTTCCTGGGCCAGCCGCTGAAGGTGGCGGCATGAACAACCACCTGCGTGCGATCACCATCACGCCGCAGGAAGCCCTGCAGCGCACGATCGAGCACCGCGAGATATTCCACGACGAGATGATCGCGCTGATGCGGCAGATCATGCGCGGTGAAGTGAGCCCACTGATGACCGCGGCGATCATCACCGGCTTGCGCGTGAAGAAGGAAACCGTGGGCGAGATCACCGGCGCGGCGCGGGTGATGCGCGAGCTGTCGGCGAAGGTGGACGCGCCGCCGCACGAGCACTTTGTCGACATCGTCGGCACCGGCGGCGACGGCGCCTCCAGCTTCAACATCTCCACCACGGCGATGTTTGTGGCGGCCGCGGCCGGTGCGCGCATCGCCAAGCACGGCGGGCGCAGCGTGTCGTCGAAGTCGGGCAGTGCCGACGTGCTGGAGGCGCTGGGCGCGGCGATCGAGCTGTCGCCGGCGCAGGTGGCCGCGTGCATGGCCGAGACCGACATCGGCTTCATGTTCGCGCCGAACCATCATCCGGCGATGAAGGTGGTGGCGCCGGTGCGCAAGGAAATGGGTGTGCGCACGCTGTTCAACATCCTCGGCCCGCTGACCAACCCGGCTGGCGCGCCGAACATCCTGATGGGCGTGTTCCATCCCGACCTGGTCGGCATCCAGGTGCGCGCGTTGCAGCAGCTCGGCGCGCGGCATGCGCTGGTGGTGTGGGGCCGCGACGGGCTGGACGAGATCTCGCTGGGCGCGGCGACCCTGGTCGGCGAGCTGCGCGACGGCGTGGTACGCGAGTACGAGGTGGAACCGGAGGATTTCGGCCTGGCGATGGCGTCCAGCCGCAACCTGCGGGTGGAGAATGCGGACGAGTCAAAGGCGATGCTGCTGGACGTGCTGCAGGGGCGCCACGGCGTGGCGCACGACATCGTCTGCCTGAACGCCGGCGCAGCGCTGTACACGGCCGATGTGGCCGGATCGATCGGCGCCGGCATCGAGCTGGCCCGCGCCACGATTGCCAGCGGCGCCGCGCGTGCGAAAATGCAGGCCTTCGTGGCGGCCACGCGACGACTTGCCAATTCGCAGTAGGGCGTACATGGTGCGCGAAGCTCCTGCAGCCGGTGTGCCGGCGCTTTTGTCGCGCATCGGATGCGCTCCTACACCACCAGTGAGATGCCATGACTGACATCCTCAATCGTATTCTTGCCCGCAAGGCGGAAGAGGTCGCCGAACGCCGGGCCCGGCTGCCGGAAGCCGAACTGATCGCGCGCATCGCGGACCTGCCCGGCACCCGCGGTTTCGCTGCGGCGATCGAGGCGAAGATCGACGCTGGCCTGCCGGCGGTGATCGCCGAGGTGAAGAAGGCCAGCCCGAGCAAGGGGCTGATCCGCACGAATTTCGACCCGGCCGCGATCGCGAGGAGCTACGCGGCCGCCGGCGCGGCCTGCCTGTCGGTGCTGACCGACAGCGACTTCTTCCAGGGCAGCGAGGCGTTCCTGCAGCAGGCGCGCGCGGCGTGCTCGCTGCCGGTGCTGCGCAAGGATTTCATCATCGACGCGTACCAGGTGTACGAGGCGCGCGTGATCGGCGCCGATTGCGTCCTGCTGATCGTCTCGGCGCTGGACGACGACGTGCTGCTGCAGCTGTCGCTGCTGGCCGCGGAGCTCGACCTGGACGTGCTGTGCGAGGTGCACGACGAGGAGGAACTGGAGCGCGCGATGGCGTTGCCGGTGCCGCTGATCGGCGTGAACAACCGCAACCTGCGCAGCTTCGAGACCTCGCTGGAGACCTCGCTGGCCCTGCAGGAATTGGTCGAGTACGACCGCGTGCTGGTCGCCGAATCGGGCATCCATACGCCGGAAGACGTGGCGCGCCTGCGCGCGGGCGGCATCCAGGCGTTCCTGGTTGGCGAGGCGTTCATGCGCGCCGAAGACCCGGGTGCCGAATTGCGACGGCTGTTCTCGATCCCGTGACCGTGATGCCGGAACAGGAAGCGCTGGCGCCAGCGGACGCGGCATTGCCGCGTGTAGTGCTGTTCGATTTCGACGGCGTGCTGATCCGCGGCGATTCGTTCTACCTGTTCATGCGCGAGCGCTACCGCCGCTCGTGGTGGCGCCGCCTGCTGGCGCTGCTGAGCACGCCGCTGCTGCTGTTGCAGCTGCCGTTCTCGCGCCGCCTGCCGATGCGCCTGCTGGTGCGCATCGCGCTGCTGGGGCTGGGCGAACAGGGTTACCAGGTTGCCGCGAATGCGTTCGCCGCCACCCTGGCGCGGCGGCCGAAACAGTTCTGTCGCGACGGCCTGCAGGCGTTGCGCCGGCATCAGGCGCAGGGCGACCGGGTGATCGTGGTGACCGGCTGCGAGCACACCCTGGTCAGCGGGATCCTGCAGCAGCTCGGCCTGGCCAACCTGGAGATCGTCGCCTCGCAGCTGCGCCCGGGCTGGCTGGGCATGCGGCCGCTGTGGCACAACGTGGGCCGACGCAAGGTGCAGTCGCTGGCCCGGCACGGACTCAGCGCGTGGCAGGTGGCGTACGGCGATTCCATGTATGACGCGGCGATGCTGAAGCTGGCCGCCGAGGCGGTGCTGGTCAACGGCACGCCCACACTCTGCAAGAAAGTCGAGAAGACGCTGGGCCGCGCGGTCACCCGCGTCGAGTGGTTCTGAGCGCGATCATGTAGTTTCGTAGGGCGGGCACTGCCCGCCGCTCTCGCCAGGCAAAACCGGCGGGCACTGCCCGCCCTACGCAGCAATCGCCGGTAGTGGAATCACGTCTCTCGCACCTACAGCAACGTCTGCACCAGCTGTCCCAGGCTGATCAGCACGATCAGGCTGCCCACGGCGGCCATCACGGCGTGTTCGGGCAGGTGGCGCACCAGCCAGGCGGCGAACGGCGCGGCGATCACGCCGCCGGTGAGCAGGCCGAGCACGATCGGCCAGTGGCCGACGCCGACATGCCAGATCAGGGTGGCGGAGACGCAGACCGTCACCACGAACTCGGCGGCATTGACCGAGCCGATCGTGCTGCGCACGCCGCCGCCGCGCGCGATCAGGGTGCTGGTGGCCAGCGGCCCCCAGCCGCCGCCGCCGATCGCGTCGAGCAGCCCGGCGAAGAAGCCCAGCACGCCGCTGTGCTGTACCCGGTGGCGGGTCAGCTGCTTGCCGAACGCGCGCAACAGCACCATCGTGCCAAGGATCAGCAGGTAGGCATTGACCCAGGGCCGGATCGCCTCGCCCGGCACGCTGGCCAGGAATGTCGCGCCGAGAATGCCGCCGATCGCACCGGGAATGGCCAGCTGCCAGAACAGTTTCCAGCGCACGTTGCCGAACCAGGCGTGCGATGCACCGGAAACGCCGGTGGTGAACACCTCGGCGGTATGCACGGTGGCGCTGGCCACCGCCGGTGGCAGACCCAGCGCCAACAGGATCGAGTTGGAGACCAGACCATAGGCCATGCCCAGCGCGCCATCGACCAGTTGGGCGAGCAAGCCGACACCGACAAAGATGAAGAACTGTCCGTAATCCAAGCGTCGTCTCGCAACCGATGGCGGAGCGCCATCCTTGACCAGTCTTCGTAAAAAGACGGTTCAGATGGCGACAGGGTGGACCCCGCGCGGGATCAGCGCGTACCGCGCACCACGATGGTCTTGCCGGAGACGTCGATCATGCGTTGCTCCTCCAGCTGCTTGAGCACGCGGCCGACCATCTCGCGCGAGCAGCCCACGATGCGGCTCACTTCCTGGCGCGAGATGCGGATCTGGGTGCCGTCCGGGTGGGTCATCGAGTCCGGCTCCTGGCACAGGTCGAGCAAGGTGCGCGAGATGCGGTTGGTGACGTCCATGAAGGCCATCCGGCTGACCTGGCGCGAGGTGCGCAGCAGTCGGTTGGTCAGCTGCGAGCCGATCGCGAACAGGATCTTCGGGCATTCCTCGCGCAGCGGGCCTTCCATCAGCTGGAACAGGCGCTCGTAGCTGACTTCGGCCATCTCGCACGGGGTGCGCGTGCGCACCATCGACTCGCGCTGGGCCTGCTCCACGAACAGGCCCATCTCGCCGATGAACTGGCCGCGGCTGATGTAGGCAAGGATCAGTTCGCGACCCTGCTCGTCTTCGGTGCATACCGCCAGCGAGCCCTCGACCACGTAATACAAGGTGTTGGCCGGGTCGCCGGGTCGGATGATCGCGGTCTTGCCCGGGTAGCGCCGGCGGTGGCAAAGCGCCAGGAAACGTTCCATCGCGGCCGGGTCGGGTGCAAAGCCGAGCGGAGCCTGCGAGCGTTCAAAAGCCTGTTGGAGCTGGTACTTGAGTTGCGCCACGATCATCCCCTACCGATGGTTGTCATTACAGTGGCAACCGTTGCCGCACGCCGGGCGTGCCGATGAACCATCCTTGCAAGCTTGGCATTATGGCAAACATGAGCGCTTGTGGCAGGTTCAATTTCTTTTCTTTTTGCCGCATACTTCGCGGTCTTCCGGATGCGGCAAGGTTGCCACATGCGGTTCACAAGGGTCGTGCAGGCTGTTGCCTGTACTTCACACCATACCGCGGGGACCCTTGTCGCTAACCCGCCTCTACTGCTGGCCGAACACCCGGTCATGGAGAGCCGCCCGTGGTCAAACCACTTCCCCGTCTGCGCCTGCAGGGTTTCAACAACCTGACCAAGGCGCTGAGCTTCAACATCTACGACATCTGCTACGCGGTGTCCGAGGACCAGCGCCGGCGCTATATCGAGTACATCGATGAGCAGTACGACGCCGACCGGCTGACCCAGATCCTCACCGACGTGGCCGAGATCATCGGCGCGAACATCCTCAACATCGCGCGCCAGGACTACGACCCGCAGGGCGCCTCGGTGACCATGCTGATCTCCGAGGAGCCGGTGGTCGAGAAGCTCGGCCGCGACTCGATCGCCGGCGCGGTGGTCGCGCACATGGACAAGAGCCACATCACCGTCCACACCTACCCGGAAACGCACCCGCACAACGGCATCGCCACGTTCCGCGCGGACATCGACGTGGCCACCTGCGGCGTGATCTCGCCGCTGAAGGCGTTGAACTACCTGATCGACAGCTTCGAGTCGGACATCGTGATCGCCGACTACCGCGTGCGCGGTTTCACCCGCGACATCAAGGGCAAGAAGCACTTCATCGACCACAAGATCAACTCGGTGCAGGACTACCTGGCCAAGCACATCCGCCAGAAGTACGAGATGTTCGACGTCAACGTGTACCAGGAAAACATGTTCCACACGAAGATGCACATCAAGGACTTCGACCTCGACACCTACCTGTTCGAGGCGCACGCCGACGATCTCTCGTTCAAGGAGCGCCAGCGCATCGAGCAGCTGCTGCGCCGCGAGATCGAGGAACTGTTCCACGGCCGCAACCTGATGTGACGAAAACCCGCCGAGAGGCGGGTTTTTTGCATGGGTGCCATGTAGGAGCGCGCTCTGTGCGCGATGCTTTCCGTCACGTGACGAAGAGCATCGCGCACAGGGTGCGCTCCTACACGCGGTACGCCACTGTCTTCATCACCATCGAACTCAGGTGCATCAGCTGCGGCAGCGGGAACGGCAATTCGATGCTGCCGCGTTGCTGCGCGGCCTGTGCGTGACGGATCTCGTCCGACTGCATCTGCGTCAGCACGGCGCGCGAGCGCTCGTCCTGCGCGGGCAGCTTTTCCAGGTGCTCGGCGAGGTGGGCTTCCACCTGGCGCTCGGTCTCGACCACGAAGCCGAGGCTGAGCGGATCGCCGGCCAGCGCGGCGGCCGCACCGATCGCATAGCTGCCGGCGTACCACAGCGGGTTGAGCAGGCTCGGGCGGCTGTCCAGTTGCTGCAGGCGCTCGGCGCACCAGGCCAGGTGATCGGTCTCCTCGACCGCGGCGTGCAGCAGGTGCTGGCGGTTGTCGGCGTTGCGCGCCAGCGCGGCCTGGCCGAAATACAGCGCCTGCGCGCAGACCTCGCCGGTGTGGTTGATCCGCATCAGTCCGGCGGTGTGGCGGCGCTCGGCATCGTCCATGTCCGTCTCGGCGATGCCGGCGGCGGGCGAGGGTCGATGCGCCTGCGGTGAACCGGCGATCGCCTCCAGCGCGCGTTCGCAGCCGGCCAGCAGGCGGTCGAGGGGGCTCAGCGTGCGCACGGTCATGGGCTTTCCTGATTCGAAGGGGGCTGTTCGAGTTGCTGGGCCAGCAAGGTCAGCGGGTGCCGGGTCGGCCAGGGTAGCCCCTGCGCGTCGATGCCGGCGCCCAGGTGCAGGCGACAGCCGATATTGGACGACAACAGCAGTTGCGGATACAGGGTGGCGGCTTGCCGCAGCGTATCGTCGCGCAATTGCGCGGCGCGCGCGGGGAATTCCAGCAGGTGGCTGCCGGCTGCGCCGCAGCAGTGCGGTGGCCGTGGTACGGGCAGCACATCGAGGCCAGGCACCCGGCGCAGCAACTGCAGCAAGGCGTCGTCGCTGCGTGCCACGTTGACCTGGGTGCATGGCAGATGCAGCGCCACCCGTCGTGCCAGCGGGCGAAAGTGCAGCGCCTCGGCGTGAGCCACCAGCAGTTCCGGCGGGTCGAGCACGTTCACCCCAGGCAAGGCGCGACGCAGCGTGCCAAGGCAGCCAGGCGTCACCGAAACCAGCTGGCTGGCACCGCTGGCGTCCCAGGCCTGACGCACGCGCTGCGCGGCACGCTCGGCAGCTTTCACGGCGCCGCCGTGCAGGTCCATCGCGCCGCAGCAGAACGCGGGCAGCACGCTGATCTCGAAGCCCGCCGCTTGCAGCAGGGTGATGGCCGCCTGCTGCGCCTCGGCGTCGTCGACGCTGGCCACGCAGCCGGGGAACAGCGCCAGATGGGCTGGTCCGCCGGCAGAATGGCGAACTCGGGCGCGGCTAGCCGGGGATGTGGACGGCAGGTTGAGCAGGGCGGCGCGCCACGGGGAAGCGGCAGGCAGGCGTCGTGCCAGCGGGCCTTTCCAGCGCGACAGCGCGGGCCAACCGCCCAGCCGGCGAAGGAAACGCAGCAGGGTCGGTCGTTTGACGAGTTCCAGCAGCCATCGCGGCCGCTGCGGCGAGGGTCCCAGCAGGGCGCGGGTCTCCATCAGCAGTTCGCCGTACTGCACGTGCGCCGGGCACACCGTTTCGCAGTTCAGGCAGCCCAGACAGTGGTCCAGGTGCGCACGCAGCTCGGCGGTGGGGTCGGCCAGCCCGCGGGCCAGCGCGGAGGCGATCGCGATGCGCCCGCGCGGCGATTCCGCCTCGTTGCGGTCCAGTGCATAGGTGGGGCAGACCGGCAGGCACAGCCCGCACTGCACGCATTGGTCGGCCAGCTCGGCGATGCGGCCCGCGGGCGCGTGCGGGGGGGACTTTTCAAGCAGCATGGTGGTCATGCTATCATTGCCAGCTCACAGCTCGCCGGTCGGTGGGCTTGCGCCGTAGATGACGGCTCCGCTATCATCTCGCGCCTTTGTTCCACCGAAGCATGCTTTCTCGAATCATGCGTACCGCCTCACGGCGGCAGACAGGTATTCTGAAATGAAAACGTTTAGCGCCAATGCCGACAACGTCAAGCGCGACTGGTTCGTGGTCGATGCCACGAACAAGACGCTCGGTCGCCTGTCGACCGAAATCGCCCGTCGTCTGCGCGGCAAGCACAAGCCGGAATACACCCCGCACTGCGACACCGGCGATTATATCGTGGTGATCAACGCGCAGAAGGTGGCCGTCACCGGTGCCAAGCTGGACGACAAGAAGTACCACCGCTTCACCGGCTACGTCGGCAACCTGAAGACCACCAGTCTGAAGGACCTGCTGGCGACCTACCCGGAGCGCGTGATCGAGATCGCCGTCAAGGGCATGCTGCCGAAGAACCCGCTGGGCCGCGAGATGTATCGCAAGCTCAAGGTCTACGGCGGTGCCGAGCATCCGCATACCGCACAGCAGCCGCAGGCGCTGGAAATCTAAGGAACCATCATGACGATCCAGCAGAATTACGGCACCGGCCGCCGCAAGACCTCCGCCGCCCGCGTGTTCCTGCGCAAGGGCAAGGGCGCGATCGAAGTCAACGGCAAGTCGCTCGAGGCATTTTTCGGTCGCGAGACCTCGTGCATGATCGTGCGCCAGCCGCTCGAGCTGACCCAGAGCACCGACAAGTTCGACATCAAGGTGACGGTTGCCGGCGGTGGCATCACCGGTCAGGCCGGCGCGATCCGCCTGGGCATCGCCCGCGCACTGATCGAGTACGACGAAACCCTGAAGTCGCCGCTGCGCAAGGCCGGTTTCGTGACCCGCGACGCCCGCGAGGTCGAGCGCAAGAAGGTCGGTCTGCACAAGGCACGTCGCGCCACCCAGTTCTCCAAGCGCTAAACTAAGCACCATAGCCCCGTCGCCAAGCGGTAAGGCACCTGACTCTGACTCAGGCATTCGGTGGTTCGAATCCATCCGGGGCTGCCAAATCCAGATGCCGACGCATGCAGCGATGCGTGACGATCCGGCCAAATGCCCGCCCTCCGGCGGGCATTTTCGTGTGGGCGATGCCGAGTCTGGCCGCGCCTGGCGGCTAGATGCCGGCGTTGCCCACGTTCGCGGGAAATGCGCGAAATCGCAGGAAATTGCGTGCAATTGCGCGACATTCCTTCTTTTTTTCTGCACCGCAGCAGCGTAAAATTTTCGTTTTCACGCTGCGAAACCTCAGATGACACCCACCTCTGACGATCCCGTCGGGCACGCCGACGTGCGCACGATCGGCAGCACCGACGCCCTGCCGGTCGCCCCCGCGCTGGGGTTGTCGCTGGACGCGGCGCGCATGCCGCGCAAGTCCACCCTGGTCACCCACCGGATCGTGCTGATCAGTGTGCTGGCGGTGATCCTGGGTGTGGCGGCGGCCTATGTCGCGCAGTTGCTGATGCTGATGATCAACCTGATCACCGACCTGTGCTTCTACGGCCGGGTGTCGGACGTGATCGGCCCCCATGCGCGCAGCGGCTCGTTCGTGCTGTCGCCGGCAGACAATCACTTGGGCGCCTGGGTCATCCTGATCCCCGCCATCGGCGGCCTGCTCGCCGGGATCATGGCGCGCTGGGGCTCGCGCGCGATCCAGGGGCATGGCATCCCCGAGGCGATGGAACAGATCCTCACCAACGAATCCAACATCCCCGCCCGCATCACCTGGCTCAAGCCGGTGTCCTCGGCGTTCGCGATCGGCACCGGCGGCCCGTTCGGCGCCGAGGGCCCGATCATTTCCACCGGCGGCGCCATGGGGTCGCTGATCGGCCAGCTGCTGCGCGTCACCGCGAACGAGCGCAAGGTGCTGCTGGCGGCCGGTGCGGCGGCCGGCATGGCAGCCGTGTTCGGCGCGCCGCTGGCTTCGCTGGTGCTGGCGGTGGAGCTGCTGCTGTTCGAGCTGCGTCCACGCTCGCTGATCCCGGTGGCACTGGCCACGGTGACGGCGGTCGGCGTGCGCTACGCCACCTACGGCGCGGCGCCGGTCTTTCCGATGCCGGAGGTGCAGCAGCCGGGGGGCTGGGCCTTGGCCAGCTTCGTGCTGATCGGCGGCCTGGTCGGCTTCGCCTCGGTCGGCGTCACCCGGGCGGTGTACGGCGTCGAGGATCTGTTCGAGAAGCTGCCCATCCACTGGATGTGGTGGCCCGTCATCGGTGCGCTGGTGGCCGGCTTCGTGGGCTGGATCGAGCCGCGCACCCTGGGCGTGGGCTACGACAACATCGACGCCCTGGTGCAGGGCCACTTCGGCCTCACCATGCTGCTCACCTTCGGCACGCTGAAGTTCATCTCGTGGGTGATCGCATTGGGCAGCGGTACCTCGGGCGGCACGCTGGCACCCCTGTTCATGATCGGCGGCTCGCTCGGCGCGGTCATCGGCATCGGTATCAACCAGGTGATGCCCGGCTTCGGCGTCGATCCGCGCATCGCCGCGCTGGTCGGCATGGCCGCCATCTTCGCCGGCTCCTCGCGGGCGCTGCTGACCGCCGTGGTGTTCGCCTTCGAGACCACGCGCCAGCCGGCCAGCCTGTTGCCGCTGCTGGGGGGCTGCACCGCGGCCTACCTGATCTCGGCGCTGATCATGCGCAACACCATCATGACCGAGAAGATCGCGCGGCGCGGCGTGCGCGTGCCGTCGGAGTATGCAGCCGACTACCTGGAGCTGGTCAGCGTGGGCGACGCCTGCTCGCGTGACGTGGCCACGCTCAAGACCAGCCAGGCCCTGGCCGAGGTGCGCCGCTGGCTGAACGAGGAATCGTCGCACTCGCATCACCAGGGCTTTCCGGTGGTGGATGAACGTGGCCGTGTCCAGGGCGTGCTGACCCGGCGCAGTCTGCTCGACCCGCAATGGCATTACACGCTGACCCTGGGCGAGCTGGTGACGCGGCCGCCGATCGCGGTCAACGAAAGCCACTCGCTGCGCGAAGCGGCCGACCACATGGTGGCCGAGAGCGTGGGCCGGCTGGTAGTGGTGAGCAAGGACGACCCGCACAAGCTGGTGGGCATCATCACCCGCGGTGACATCCTGACCGCCCATGCGCGGCGTCTGCGCGAGGCGCGTCACACGGGCCGCCACATCAAGCTCGGCAAGTCGCACAAGCCGGCACCGGTCGCGTAGACCGCGCGAGCGGGAGGCCGCGACCGGCGTACGCGCCGGCCATCGCGGCGCCCGGGTTCTACATCTCCCTGTCGCCGATCAGCACCACGTCGGCCGGACGCCGCGCGAACAGGCCGACGGTGACGATGCCGGGCAGCTGGTTCAGTTCGCTCTCCAGCGCGGCGGGGTCGACGATCTGCCAGCCGTGCACGTCGATGATCCAGTTGCCGTTGTCGGTGACCACGCCGTCGCGCCACACCGGCTGGCCGCCGCGCTTGACGATCTCGCGGCCGATCAGGCTGCGCGCCATCGGGATCACCTCGATCGGCACCGGGAACTTGCCGAGCAGCTCGACCCGCTTGCTGGAGTCGATGATGCAGACGAACTTCTCGCTGGCCGCGGCGACGATCTTCTCGCGGGTCAGCGCGGCGCCGCCACCCTTGATCAGGCGCTTGTACGGGTCGCACTCGTCGGCGCCGTCGATGTAGATCGTCAGCGGGCCGGCGGCATTGAGGTCGAGTACCGGGATGCCCAGCTTCTTCAGCTGCGCGGTGGATTGCTCCGAGCTGGACACCGCACCCTGGATGCGATCCTTCAGGTCGGCCAGCGCGTCGATGAAGAACGCCACGGTGGAGCCGGTGCCGACGCCGACGATGGCGCCGTCCTCGACGTAGCGGATCGCGGCTTCGCCGGCCTGGCGTTTTTCGTTTGCGTTGCTCATGGATGGGTTCCGATGAAAGGGGATCGGGCAGCGCTCATTCCAGCGCGAGGATGTATTTCCAGTGGGCCGCGTCGACCGGCATCACCGACAGCCGGTTGCCCTTGCGCAGCAGCGGCATCTCGATCAGCGCGGGATCGTTCTTCAGTTCGTCCAGGCTGATCGTGCGCTTGAGCTTCTTCACAAACTTCACGTCGACCAGCATCCAGCGCGGCTTGTCGCGCGAGCTGCCCGAATCGAAATATTTGCTCTTCGGATCGAACTGGCTGGGATCGGGATACGCATCCGTGACCACCTCGGCAACGCCGACGATGCCGGGCACGGCGCAGTTGGAGTGGTAGAAAAACACCTTGTCGCCGGGGCGCATGCCGTCGCGCATGAAGTTGCGTGCCTGGTAGTTGCGCACGCCGTCCCAGGCTTCCTGCTTCTTGCGCTTGAGGTCGTCGATCGAGAACGCGTCCGGTTCGGACTTCATCAACCAGTGTCGGATGGGACGTTCGGTCATGCAGTCGGCTCCAGGTGACAATCGATCAGCTCGCGATTGGTGGCGATGAAGTCAAGCGCAACATCCCAGGGTTCCTTATTTACGATTTCCAGTTCCTGGAAATCGTAGGCGATGCCGACCAGCAGCGGTTCGGTCGGGCGCACCTGCTCGTTGAGGAAGGCGAAGCTGCGGTCGTAGTAGCCGCCGCCGTGGCCGAGCCGATGGCCGCGACGGTCGAAACCGAGCAGCGGCACGAGCACCAGGTCGAGCTGGAACGGCTCCAGCAGTTCGCCCGGCGCGACCGGCTCGGGGATGCCGTAGCGGTTCGGCTGCACCGCGTCGCCGGACTGCCAGGGCGCGAAGCGCAGATGCTTGTTCCGGCCGATCACCGGCAACAGGAACTGCTGGCCGCGACCAGCCAGCGGCGGGATCACCAGGTTCAGCGGCAGCTCGCCGTGGCTGGCCCAGTAGCCGGCCACGCGCGCGTCGGTGAAGTATTCGGGCAACTGTTCGAGGCTGCGGCGCAGGCCTTGCGCGGCGGCGATCCGCTCGGCCGGCGACAGGGCGCGGCGTTGCTCGGCGAGGCGCTGGCGAAGCTCGCGTCGTTGGGCGGGGGCGTCCACGTTTCGCGCAGCTCCGTCGTAGTTCGCCCCGTTCGTCGCGCGACGAACGGGGCGGGGGAATGAGTGGCGTCAACCGCGATGCCGCTGCCCACCGAACGACCTTGATCCACGATGGATCAGGTGGGAGAGCTACATGGCCTCAAGGCTTTCCGCACGTGGCGGACATGCACAACAGCCGATGTGAAGCCGACCCGGGGCCGTATTTAGGAACAAGGCAAATGTAAGAGTGTGCTGGCGCACATCGCAGAAAACGCCGTCGGTGATTTTAGGCGCTTGCCCCGGAATGTGCCACTGCCGCGGACCGTTCGCGGTTCATGCGGCAACCGGGTCAGCGCTTGGCCGGCTCGCTGTCGAGGGCGGCATCGAGCTTGCTTCGCAGCGCGGCGAGGCCGTCGCTGAGGCGCTGTTCCCGGTTGTCATGCTGCTTGCGCAGGCTGAGGAACTCGTGCGCCACGCTGATCGCGGTGAGCACGGCCAGCCGTTCGAAAGTGGGCGCCTTCGCATTTGCACGCAGTTCGCGCATCTTGCGGTCGAGAAAGCCGGCAGCCTCGAGCAGGCCGTCGCGCTCTTCCGGCGCGCAGGCGATCAGGAATTCTCGGTCGATCAGTCGCAGCGCGACCGGTTCACTGCTGGACATGGTTTCTATCAGCCGTTGCTTTCAAGCGATTTGAGCCGCTGGATCATCGCCTCGACGCGGCTGCGTGCCTGCTCGTTGCGCGCCAGCAGGCCTGCGCGCTCGCCGGACAGTTGCTCCTGGCTCTGGCGCAGGCTGCGGTTTTCCTCGTTGAGCCGGCGTACCGTGTCGAGCAGCCGATCAAGCTGCTGGGCCAGGGCGGCCAACTCTTGATGGACCGGATCGGACGGGATGGGCTCAGGCGTACTCATGCCAGAAACTATAACAGGACGCCGATGGAAATCAGCCCGTCGGCGGCCGGGGCGGTGGCAGGCCCGGCGGCTGCATTAAACTGGTGGCCATTACCAGCAGGAGCACCGCCATGACGGCACCCGGACTTGTGGGCCACGACGATATCGACGCGCTGATCATGCGCCTGCGCCTGGGCACCGAGGCCAGCGAATTGCATGGCTCGCTGTGTGGCTACCTGGCCGGCGGCGGCTCGCTGCGCGGCACCTCCGTGCTGGCCGCGCTGCAGCTCGACGGCGAAGCAAGCGATCCCTCCGCAGATGACCTGGCCTTGCTGGACCGGCTCGCCCGGCAGAGCGAAACCGAGCTGGCCGACCCCGAGCTGGGCTTCGAGCCGCTGTTGCCGGAGGACGACCGCCCGCTGGAAGAACGCGCCGAGGCGATGGTCGACTGGTGCCGCGGCTTCCTCGGCGGTTTCGGCCTGGCCGGCACCGCGGCGCATGCGCAGCTCTCGGACGAGGCGCAGGAGGTGCTGCGCGATCTCGGTACGATCGCTGCGTCCTCGTTCGATTTCGGCAGCGAGGACGAAGACGAGGACGCGCTGATCGAGGTGCAGGAGTTCGTGCGCGTCGCCGCGATGCTGTTGCACACCGAATGCACCGCGCCCGACCCGTCCGCCAGCGGCACCGTGCATTGATCCCGAGCGCCCCGAAACTGGCCGCGCTGGCGATCGGCCCGGACGAATTCGCGCGGCGCCGGCGCCAGCTGATGCAGATGGCCGGCGAAGACGCGGTGCTGCTGGTCGCCGCCGCGCCCGAGCGCATGCGCAATGCCGATGCGGCGTGGCCGTACCGGCAGGATTCGGACTTCCATTACCTGGCCGGCTTCCCCGAATCCGACGCGGTGCTGGCATTGCTGCCGGGGCGCCGGCACGGCGAGGCGGTGCTGTTCTGCCGCGAGCACGATCCCGAGCGCGAACGCTGGCACGGCCAGTCGATCGGCACCGAACGGGCGGTGGCCGACTACGGCATGGACGACGCGTTCCCGATCGAGGACATCGACGACATCCTGCCCGGCATGATCGAGGGCCGCGGCCGGGTCTATTGCCACTTCGGCCGCGAGCCGGAGTTCGATGCGCAACTGCTCGGCTGGATGCGCCGCCTGCGCCAGTTGCGCGGTGGCGGCGTGGTGCCGAAGGAGTTCGTGGCGCTTGGCCACCTGCTGCACGATCTGCGCCTGTACAAGTCGCGCGCCGAACTGAAGCTGATGCGCGCGTCCGCGGCGATCGCGGTGGACGCGCACCTGGCCGCGATGCAGGCCGCCGTGCCGGGGCGCCACGAGTACGAAGTGGAGGCCGAACTGCTGCGCGT
>LNAP01000006.1_pt2 | contig 45746 bp, 43 predicted proteins | sample 602601 | NCBI WGS metagenome assembly LNAP01 (sample SAMN02440304, study PRJNA202911) | soil metagenome | biome: Subtropical and temperate rainforests or woodlands; isolation source: soil samples (1 kg each in a 20% v/v slurry with milli Q water) were... ...
TCCATGGTGATTGCCGTTTTTGCTGCTGTTCTCCAAAAGCTTTTAAAAGAGGCTATTGATATAAAATCAGAAAATGATTTGACGGTCTGAGGTGAATAACATGGCGATTATAATCAATATTGATGTGATGTTGGCTAAAAGAAAAATGAGCGTAACAGAACTTTCGGAGAGGGTTGGAATAACAATGGCTAACCTTTCTATATTGAAAAATGGAAAGGCAAAAGCGATTCGATTATCAACTTTAGAGGCGATTTGTAAGGCTTTAGAATGTCAGCCTGGAGATATATTAGAATACAAAAGTGACGAAGACAGCACCATTATCGGTTAATGTGAGTAGTGATAGTGCTCCAGGAATAAAATACATGTGGCATGTATTAGTTCGATTGGGAAACCATTTGCTTGCTGATGGAGGACCAATTCATTGAAGTATGGTAACGGAGTTCAATAACCGAACATAACCCCACCAACGAATGGTGGGGTTATGCATTATTTGGAAAACAATAAAGCAACATATTTTAGAAAAGAGCCTAATTAAAAAGTAAAAATTTCCACTGTATCTTCATATACACGTATTTCCCTTACGACCTGCCGGATTAAATCGCCTTTCTCCTCAAATGTAAGTTCGTCCTGTCCTTTAGACAAATAATATTATACGGCTTCCATAAGAACATTATTGTTCCGCAAATGACCCGAGCACGCGTTGTACGAACTCGGTTTTCGCTTCCGTATAAGCTTCCCGGTCGTAGGCAAATTGTTCCGCCAGCCTTCTCTTCAGGCTAGCGTATTCGGCGACGAACTGCGGATTCGCTCTCAGACGGTCGCGAAACAGCAGCTGCTGTTCCCACCGCTCCTCGCCTGGAAGCATGAGATGCAAGTGCTCGATTCGCTTGTCGTCGTTCACTTTGATGAAAAATCTCTCCACGGCCGATTGTCCAGTTCGGGCGGCACATAATGCCAGACGTATTGGGCCAAAGACGCCGATATGTCGTCGATTCGGGCAAACGAATGAATATCGGCCATGAAATCGAGGATCGGCTTGGCCGGCAAATCAGGGACGGACGTGCTGCCGATATGCTCCACTTGACCGACGCCAAAAGGGGCGGGCAGGCGACGAAGCTCCTCTTTTTCCCGGCTTCCTCTTTCCAACCACTCCGGATCAAGATGGCCGATTTCAATGGATTCCGTTGCCCATGCCGGCCAGCAGCATTTCCGTTGCACCATGTACGTCCCTCCATCAACTTGCCTTAATAAGCGAGAATGCCGCCATCGATCACCATTTCCGTTCCATAAACATGGCCGATCTAAGAAACGCTTTCCTCCAGCGTCAGATTATTATTCTCCCAAACAGTGCTGGGAATCTCGCGTTTCAACACAGGGATTACCTCACTGGCGAATCGCTCCAACTGCTCGCTTTGCTCCGCTTCGGTTAACCCATCCACACTGATGCTTAATACTTGGTGCCCGAAAGCCTGATGATAATTTAGAACCTTCTCTATCACATGCTCTGGGCTGCCTACTAGGATGGGGCCATTCTCGACATTGTCCTCGAGATCTTTAAAGGGCGGTATGTCGTGCGGCTGAGTAAGTCCGGAGCGAAAAGCATCGTGATAGGGGCGAAACCGCTTGATCGCCTCTTCCGTGGTATTCGCCAAATAGATGCTGCCGCCAGCGCCCGTACCAACAATAGCATCCTTAGGATCATGGCCATAATAGGCCCACCGCTCGCGGTAATGTTCGATCAGCGCCTTGTATTTCTCCTGACGATGAAGGGTATTGGATGAGAAGATAGGTTCGCCATATTTTGCGGCCAACTCGGTGGAGAGCGTACTTGATGCACTTCCATGCCACACCGGAATCTTCTTTTGAAAAGTTCTCGGCTGTGTGGTGACGTTATTCAGCGGCGGACGATACTTCCCCTGCCAGGTGACGTTCTCCTCGTTCCATAAGCGTTTGAGAAGCGCGTATCGCTCTGCAAGGGATTCCCATTGCTCCTCCTCGGTTATACCGAAGAGCGGATAATGCTGAGCAAAGTTGCCCTTACCGATAATCAACTCTATCCGTCCGCCAGAGAGATGATCGAGTGTGGCGTAATCCTCGGCCACCCTTACCGGATCGAGCACGCTAAGTACTGTGACGGTAGTCAACAAACGAATGCGCGAGGTCCTGGCCGCGATTGCGGTCAGAACCACCGGCGGCGAGGAGGATATGAACGGGGCACCATGCCTCTCGCCAACGCCATAAGCCTCAAAGCCAAGTTGTTCCGTAAGAATGGCCTGCTTCAGTACGTTCTGAAATTTCTGCTGCGCAGTAAACGTTTCGCCAGTCACAGCGTTAGGGGTATTCGACATAAGACTCATTACTGCAAATTTCATTCTACACTTTCCTCCTTCATGATGATGCGCAGAATACATTATAGAGGGTAGTGGCAGGCCACCGAACGACCGTTGCCAATCGGCAGCAGCTCCGGCGCCTGCTCTCGGCAGCGGGCAGTAGCTGCAGGACAACGGGTATGGAACCGGCAGCCGACCGGCGGAGCCGCAGGCGAAGGGATTTCACCTTGAATGGCGGTGAATTCTCTTTTCCGGGAAGGATCCGGCCAAGGGATCGATGAGATGAGCAAGGCCGTATACGGGTGAGCCGGATGGCTGAACAATTCCTCGGCAGGCGCAATCTCCACCAAATTTCCGAGATACATGACCCCGATCCGCGAAGAGACGTGCCTAACAATATTCAATCCGTGCGCAATGAATACATAGGTTAATCCCAGCCTGTTTTGCAGCTCCTGCATGAGGTTTACGATCTGTGCCTGCACCGATACGTCAAGCGCCGATACCGCCTCGTCCGCGAGCACGAACCTGGGCTGCAAAGCGATGGCGCGGGCGATTCCGATCCTCTGGCGCTGTCCGCCCGAGAACTCGTGCGGGTAGCGATCCGCCCAGGCAGGATTCAACCCCACCAAATAAAGCAGCTCCTCCACCCTGGCCCTTCTTTCCCTTTTGCTTAAGGTTTCGTGTACGTCAAGCGGTTCGGCGATCGTCTCGCCTACGGTCCAGCGGGGATTGACGGAACCATACGGATCCTGGAAGATCATCTGCATGTCACGCCGTACCGAACGACGTCGAGCAGCGTCCATCGCCGTCAGTTCCTCGCCATGAAAATAAACCTGACCGGCAGTCGCTTTCTCGAGCTGAATAAGAACGCGGCCCAGCGTCGATTTTCCGCTTCCCGACTCTCCTACAAGCCCGAACGTTTCTCCTTCCCGGATAGCAAACGACACATCGTCTACAGCATGAATAACTGCTTTTGTTTGTCCGAATGCTCCCTTCACCGGATAATGCTTCGTAAGTCCCTTAACCTCAAACAGCAGTTTTGCCGCCCTTAACCGTTCATCCGCAGACTCGCGTACAACGATGGAATGTCCATCTTCCGCAATCGTTTCCGGAGAACTTGCAAAGGGCCTTCCGAGGTTCGTATCGCTTAATAACGCTTCGGTATGCCAACAAGCGACTTCATGGTCGTCAGTTCCCTCGAGAGGCGGGTTTTCCGTTCGGCATTTGTCCGTTGCCAGCGGACAGCGGGGATGAAACCGGCAGCCTAATGGAAATTCCGCAGCATTCGGCGGTGTTCCTTCGATCGTGTAGAGCGCGGCGCTCCGATCGCTGTCCATGGTCGTGATGGAACGCAGCAGCCCGGCTGCGTAAGGATGTTGCGGCTGCGCAAAGAGGCGGTATGCCGGTGCTTGCTCCACAATCCTACCCGCATACATCACAATCATGCGGTCCGCCATCTCAGCAGCGATACCAAGGTCATGAGTAATGAGCAGAATCGACATCCCGTATTCCGCCTTTAAGTCGCTCAGCAGACTCAGAATCTGCGCCTGAATGGTGACATCCAGCGCTGTCGTCGGTTCGTCTGCGATGAGCAGCTCCGGACCGCACGCAAGTGCCATCGCGATCATCGCCCGCTGCAGCATTCCTCCCGACAACTCATTAGGATATTGGTTCAAACGAAGCTCCGGCTCCGGCAGCCCGACACGCCCTAGCAGCTCTATGGCATGGGCTCGCGCTTCCTTCGCGCTTCGCTTGTCATGCCGGCGCATGGGCTCGATAAGCTGGGTTCCGATCGTGAACACCGGATCGAACGCCGCCATAGGCTCCTGAAAAATCATGGACACCCTCTTGCCGCGAATCGATTGGAGCACACTCTGGGGAATGGTTGTCAGTTCTTCTCCATCCAGCTTGACGCTGCCCGATGCAATACGCCCTCTCTCGAAATCGATGAGTCTCATGATCGCTTTGGAAGTAATCGTCTTGCCGCTTCCGGATTCTCCGACCAGACAGACCGTCTCACCGCGACCAATGCGAAACGAAACATCCGTAACAGGTGTTACAGAACCGTTGGAGGTCGGAATTTCCACCGTCAGCCCTTTAATTTCCAGTAATGATTGGGACATAAGCCGCCTCCTTGGATTTAACCGTCGCTTTTTCTAGGATCCAATGCATCCCGGATGCGGTCGCCGATAATGTTTACGGACAGTACGAACAATGCAATGGCGAGACCGGGAAATGTACAGACCCACCACGCAACCGTCAAATATCCTCTTCCTTGAGACAGGACAGTACCCCAATCCGGAATTTCCTTAATCACCCCAAGCCCTAGGAAGCTGAGCCCAGCGCCGGTCAGAATGGATGTACCGACGCCGATCGTCGCCATAACCAGAAACGGAGCTGTCGAGTTTGGAAGCACGTGCTTCCAGAATATCCGGATACCGGAACTGCCGATCGAACGCGAGGCCTGCACATAAGGCCGGTTCTTGACGCTTAGAATCTGGCTGCGCATCACCCTCGCATAGCGGGGGATCGTCGCTGCCGATATCGCCAGCACGACGTTAAACATGCTTGGCCCCATAGCGGCTGCGATCGCCAAGGCTAGAAGAATGCCGGGAATCGTCATGAGAACTTCGATGAAGCGCATAATGATGAGGTCAATCAAGCCGCCCATATAACCGGATATTGCCCCCAACGCCGCGCCCGACAGTCCTCCCACCACAACAGAGGCCAATCCGATCAGGATCGAATCCCGGCTGCCGTAGATAACAAGGGTAAATACGTCTCTACCAAAATAATCTGTCCCGAAGAGATGACTCCCGCTCGGCGGCTTCAACAAATTGGTTGGATCTATCTTTGTCGGAGAATATGGAGCAATCCACTGCGGCGCGATCGCACAAATGATCAGGAACAGCACGACTAGGCCGGCGCCGTACAGGAACAGCCGCGATGCCTCGATACGCCGAATCCGAAAGCGCTCCGTAAGATTGGGAGTCCAGATGGGATTAACAGAAGTCGTTTCTTTCATTCCTGCCCCTCCCTCTTAGTGCGAGCGCCTGATGCGCGGATCAACGAAAGAATACGATACATCTACAAGCAGATTAACAAGTACATAGATGATAGCTGTGAAAAAGACGACACCTTGCACAACCGGCAAATCCTTCGACATGATGGCGTCGGCAAGAATCCGTCCGATTCCCTGACGGGCAAAAACGGTCTCAACCACTACCGTTCCGCTTAAAAGCTCACCGATCATGACACCGATGATCGTCAAGGCTGGGATTAGCGCGTTGCGGAGAGCGTGCCGATACATAACCGCCCGTTCCGACAGTCCTTTCGCACGCAATGTTACAATAAACGGCTCGCCGAGCACCTCAAGCATCGTATTGCGAACCATCCGAACAATAAAGCCGGCTCCGACGAGTCCCAAAGTAATGCCAGGCAGAACCAGCGTTTTCCACCCGTTCGATCCCGCTATCGGGAACAAGCCGAGATGAATGGAGAAAAGCAGCAGCAGTAAAATTCCCGTCCAGAACGTTGGCATGGAGATGCCGAACAATCCGACGAACCGGGCTATAATGTCGATGACACCGTTTCGGTGAATGGCGGAAAGCACGCCGAGTATTGTGCCTACCAAGACGGAAATCAAAGCGCTGACGGTCGTCAACGCTATAGTTGCCGGCACATGCTCTAGTATTTTGGGAAGCACCGGGGCGCTATTAATCCTCGATACCCCAAAGTCACCCTGCAGCAGATGAAGAAAGTATTGGAAAAATTGTACGTAGAACGGTTGATCCAACCCGAGCTGATGCCGCATTTGCTCTATCGCTTCAGGACTCGTCGCATTCCCGTCCAGCATCTGCAAAACCGGATCCCCGGGCAACACGTACATGATGACGAAAACCAGCATTGTCGAACCGATGACTACGAGCAAGGAGGTCAGCAAGCGGGTTGCGATAGTTCCTGTCATACGGCTTTCCTCCCTTTCGATTATTTACGTATACTGACGTCGTAGAACAGCGGATAGCCGAGAAGATCGTATTTGAGTCCTTCCACCGTCTTGGCATGCGCAACGGTATATGGGAACACATAGATCGGAAGAATGATGGACTTTTGAATCACGTATTGCTGGATTTGACCGTAAATCGCCTTCCGTTTCTGCGGATCGGCTTCCGCAGCGCCTTGGTCGAGAAGCTTGTCAATTTCCGGGTCGGCTAGATGCGACCAATTGGTGCCGCCTTTCGTAAAGTCCTTATCCGAACGGAAGATGTTGCGCATCACATCAGGATCGGCTTTTACTTGCGAATTGCCGAAAATATCAAATTCATCCTTGCTAATCGGCGTATTCGTGTCTTTCGTAATATTCAATACCACATTAATGCCGACTTGTTTGAGCTGCTGCTGCACGATAGCGGCAATATCATTGCGCTTCTCGCGGTTCGGCGACCCGTCGAGATATCGGATGGTCAGCTTCTTGCCATCTTTTTCGCGAACGCCGTCAGCGCCCTTTTTCCAGCCGAGTTCGTCCAGCAATTGATTCGCCTTGGCAGGATCCGGCTTTACGCTGTTCTCCAGAGAAGAGTCATAACCGAGTATACCCGGCGTCAGTGACGACCACGCCCGCTCGTAGGTTCCCAAGTAGAGCGTTTTAACGATGGTGTCTACATCCACCGCAAGCTGGACAGCTTGGCGCGCCTTGAGATCGTTCCACGGTTCATTGCGCGTATTGAAGTAGAGCGAGAATGCTGTACCGTTCGTAATGGCTTGGTCTACCTTAATCTTGGCGTCGTTTTTGAGCGCCGTAATATTTTGCGGCGGTACGGTTTCCGCGGCCAGCACTTGCCCGCTTTGCACGCTGCCGATCCGGGTGGCCTCTTCCGGAATGATCTTAAAAGTAAGTTTGTCGAGATGAGACGGCCCTTTGTTGTCAACCGGCGCGGGTCCCCAGTTGTAGTCCGGATTTTTCTCAAGAACGATCTCGTCATTCTCCGCCCATTTCACGAATTTGAACGGGCCTGTGCCGACGGGATGTTTGCCGTATTGATCGCCGTATTGCTGAAGCGCCTTCGGCGAAGAAATTCCGAGGAAGGCTGAACTGAGCCCGCTAAGAAGTGGTTCAAACCGCTGCGAAAGATTTACTTTGATCGTAGTATCGTCCACGACTTCTGCCGACGAGAATGGACCTAGTAAAGAGCGGGCTTGGCCGGAAGCCACCGCATAAATATGATCGAAATTCGCTTTGACCGCCGCAGCGTTGAACGGTGTGCCATCCTGAAACTTTACGTCTTGACGAAGTTTGAACGTATACGTCTTGCCATCATCTGATTTCGTCCAGCCGGTGGCCAGCCAAGGCTGGAACGAACCGTCATTCTGTTGGAATACAAGACTGTCGAATATGTTTCGGAACACCCGATGCGACACAGCGAAGCCGCTGGCGCCCGCATCTAGGGTGTCTGGCGAAGTCGCCAAAGCATAGGTCAGTTCGCCGCCTTCAACGATCTTGGCAGCGGCCGGCTTCGTTTCGCCCGTCTGCGCGGCATCCGTTCCGCTTTTCCCTTGATTCGAAGAGCATCCTGCCAGCAGCAGAACGGCCGCCATCGAAACCGCTGTGAATTTCATCCACCTTCTAGTTGATTTTGTCTCCAAGTTCCTTCTCCCCTATTCCTGATTGTTTATTTAATATACTAGGCTAGTTCTAGGTCAGCTTGCGCCCGCTTAACGCGTTCAATCTGAGCGATATGGTGATGTACGTGCTTGATGAAACCTGCAGCGATATCGACGATACGTACCGTCTCCCCCTTGAAATTGATGCCTGTCTTCTCCAAGTCTGTTTCCGTCAACTTTCCGAACAGCAGGCTGTTGTATCGAAGCAAGGCTCGATAGGTTTCCAGAATCTCACCGGCATCGCTTTCGTTCGCTTTCTGCCCGCTTACCCAATTGTCTTGGTTAAACGCCGGAAGTCGCGCCGTCGTGTCGCCCAGAATATCGCGAATGCGAAATGAAACGACAAGGTTATGATCCAACAAGTGAGCGAGTACTTCCGTTACGCTCCAAGACTCTGGCGCCGCCTTCCATCTAAGACGTTCTTCGCTAAGACCTTCGATGGCCTGAACTAAGTGGCTGTGCGTATCCAGATACGCTTGAATATCAATTTGGCTCATTTTACTGTACCTCCATTGGTGAACTGCTTATGGCTTTTTTCAATCCATTTTAATATGCATTATTCCAATTAGTTTAGTCGGTATTATGCTTAAATCCACTCTACTACTTAGTGTCACTCGCGTCTAATAGAGATTATCTATTCATTCATAAAGAAACCCAATTGACAATAAAGAAGAGAGCTACGACTTATCGTGCCGGCATCGCGAAAGCATCCTGTTGCTGTGTCGGCGGATCGTTGTCCCATACTGTGCTGGGAATCTCGCGACGCAGCACGGACATAACATCCGCAGCGAATCGCTGCGCTCGGTCAATTGATATTGAAATTTCCTATTCTAAGATCAATAAAATCAATATGCGGGCACTTAGAAGTAAAGCTTGTACAGTCATGAACTAGCCTATCATTATGCTTTCAACAGCTAAAGACCGCCTAGGCGGTCTTTTCAATCAGATAAAACGATATTCTTAGCAGCTTATTATAGTTAGACAAAATCAAGATTTTTATCAAAAAGTAAGATTGCTCGAGCTAATGCTTCAACCCCTAATGCAACATCCTCATAGGATGTCCACTCTTCCGGACAGTGACTTCTTCCATCTTGACTTGGAACGAAGATCATGGCAATGGATGTGATCCTTGCAAGTTGATTTGCATCATGACCGGCACCGCTTGGAAGGGAGATTGCAGGAGCTGTAGCTTGACAAGCTTCCCTAAGGACATCTTGAACTTGCGAAGCAACACGAATGGGTTCCGATTTGGATAGGCAATCAAAACTGATCTTAAGTCCGCGCACTTCTGAAATTTCAGCTGATTTTTCTATTAATTTGGCAATAATTCGCTCCAGAATTTCCGTGTCATGCGATCGAACTTCCAGTTCGAATACTACCCTGCCCGGGATGACATTGGATGCGTTCGGTTCGACATTCATTTTTCCGACCGTGCCAACTACAGGCTCCGAATAGTTGAGTCCGCATAAATATTCCAATTCCAGTATTATTTGCGATGCCCCTGTCAGTGCATCCATTCTCATATTCATCGGGGTTGTTCCCGCATGATTCGGTTTTCCCTTTACAGTGACCCTATAACGATGAATACCGACAATCCCGGTTACGACACCGAGCTTGTGATTGCTCTGCTCCAATACCGGTCCCTGTTCAATGTGAAGTTCAAGGTATAGGGCAACATCGTCTTTTTTACGTGCATTCTCAGCAATCGTATTGGGATCACCGCCGGCCATTTTAATTGCATCTTTCAGAGTAAGTCCGGACGGATCATTTCTTTCCAGCATTTCTTGCGAGAGATTATTGACCATGCCACGGCTGCCTATGGTTGAAATCCCGAATTCACTTGGCTCTTCCGCTGTAAAATCGACCACTTCCAACGGATGACGCAAAGTAATTCCTGCTTCTTTTAGCATATTAGCAATTTCTAAACCAGCTAAAACACCGATTATGCCGTCAAAACGTCCTCCCCCTGTTACAGTATCCGTATGTGAGCCCACCATGATTGGTTTAAGATCATCGCTACCCTTCATTTTCCCGATCAAATTGGAACTAGCATCGATTTCCACTTCCATTCCGCATGCTTGCATCTGTTGTTTCAACCAGTCTCTCCCTTGTCCGTACCAGCTCGTAAACGGCCTGCGGGTCCACCCCGGCTTGCTTGTATCAACAAACGTAGAAAGTGTTTCGATATTATGGCGGATCCGTTCCACATTCCGAAATGGTGAAATATCCTTCATTTAAAAGCCTCCGTTACACCGTAATCCAAAACTATTCTTCCTGCCGTTTTGACGGCTCCTTCATCATCTGGCCACATCCATGTTGGTCAGAAAACGAGTAACTCTTTCATATTTCCGATCGTCAAACATATTTTTCGGACTATCGTTCACTTCAATACGACCATTTTCCATAAAAATGACACGATCGGATACTTGTCTGGCAAAATTCATTTCATGGGTCACAACCAGCATCGTCATCCCATCTCTGGCCAAGTCCCCCATAATTTTCAATACTTCCCCTACCATTTCAGGGTCTAGAGCGGAAGTGACTTCATCAAACAACATAGCCCTGGGGTCCATGGCCAGAGCACGGGCAATGGCGATCCGCTGCTGTTGACCTCCTGATAATTCGCTGGGATGTTCGTCTTTTTTATGGTAGAGTCCCACTTTGTTTAATAGATTTTCCGCTTTATCAATAGCTTCAGCCTTGGATATTTTTTTTACAACGATCGGTCCTTCAATGATGTTCTCCAATACCGTTTTGTGTTTCCATAAATTAAAATGTTGAAATACCATCCCAATTTCACTTCTGTATTCGCTAAGCCTATATTTTGAAGACAACGTTAACTGTCCGATCCGATTTACGGAATATTCGATCGACTTGCCTTCAAAAATGACATCGCCTTGGGATGGAACCTCGAGAAAATTTATGCACCGGAGCAATGTGCTTTTCCCAGCCCCACTGGGTCCAATAATGGAGATGACTTCACCTTTGCTTACTTGTAAATCAACATTGTGCAGAACTACTCTATCACCGAATTTTTTATTGATATTTTTAAGCTGTAAAGTATACAAATTTACACCCCCATAGTTGAGGAATTTTACTTATTGTTATTAGAGACTTTCAACTTTTTCTCGGCCCACGTTTGTAAAAGCATTAAAAGACTTGTCATGATCAAGTACAAAACCGCAGCGACACCGAGGGTTTCAAGCGGCCTATAGGTAATGCTATAGAGATTTTGTGCATTCATCATTAAATCCGGGACAGTAATTACAGAAACTTGGGCAGATTCTTTTAATAAGGTAACCGAATTGCTGATATACGGCGGAATGATTAATCGGATCATTTGGGGAATCCGGATTCGCCACATAATGTAAAAAGGGTTCATTCCAATAGCTTCTGCTGCCTCTATCTGCCCTCTATGGACGGCCAGCATACCAGAACGAATGATTTCCGCTTTATAAGCCGCCGCATTAAAGGTAAAAGCAAGCAAACCCGCATTAAAGGCGCTTAATTTAATCCCTAAAAACGGTGCTGCATAATAAAATAAAAACAAGATAACTAAGAGTGGCGTTCCTCTGAAAAGCCAAATATAAATAAAAGCGATACGTTGCATGATGCGGTTGTTAGACAAACGCATCATGCATAAACCAAAACCAAGAACAGTAGCCAGAATAATAGAAAGAATGGATACCTCAAAGGTAACGACCGCGCCTTTAAGAAGTAAAGGCAAACCCTCCATAATCACTTCAATATCCAACATTTATCCCACCTTGTATGCAGATTTCAAATGTTATTTATTGAGGTAAATTATACTTATCTTTCAATTTCTTATCCGTTCCATCAGCCTGCATTTGTTGGATAACTTTATCAATCTCTGCTTTCAGATCCGGATTATTTTGACGAAGCACTACCGCAATATCTCTTTGAGAGTAAGGTTGTCCTACCATTTCAACATCTTTTCCCGCCGGGGAATTAGCAATATAATCAAGTGCATTCACCTGCCCGATTATAACTGCATCAATACGGCCAGCCATCAAATCTTGAAAGCTTTCTGCAGGGCCGGGATACCCCTTCAGTTCCTTGTATCCGCCGATTTCTTTGACAATAGCTTCCCAGACAGAACCCGCATTCGTTCCGACTGTTTTCCCTTTAATATCAGCAATTCCTTTTACCGTATCGGATCCTTTTTTGACAACGGTAACTGCCCCGTCATGTGCATATGGAGTTGAGAAATCAACCGATTTTTTTCTATCATCCGTAATATTCATACCTGAAATAAGAATGTCAACCTTCCCTGCGGTTAACCCTGCGATTAGACCTGTCGGTTGGGCTGTTACAAACTCGGATTTGACTCCAAGATGTTTAGCAATAGCGTCTCCAAGTTCAATATCATAGCCGACTAATTTGCTGTTATCCATATACGTGTATGGACGATAGTTACCGGTTGTCATAATTACAATTTTTCCTGCTTTTTTAATATGATCCAAGGTGTTCTCGGTAGAAGGTGCCGAAGTTGCACTATTTGTCTGATTTGTATTGGACGGACTTGGTGTTGTGCCCGGTTGGTCTCCAGCAGATTTTTGGGTAGAACCGCATGCAGCGAGAATGAAGACTAAACTTAACATCATGATCAAGAAATATGATTTTTTCATTTCTTTTCCTCTTTTCTACATTTTATTAAAATTTGTTTTGTCGCCAGCAAGTCTATAAATTAGGAACCACCACCTTTCCACTGCCCGGAATACCTTTCACTTGGTTGTTTTCATATACTACTTGTCCGCGAACAATAGTCGTCTCCACCTTTCCATGTACTTGAATGCCATCATAAATGATTGCGATGTCTTTTGATTTCGTGACCATGGACTCGTGATCAAGTACCCAGGCAAGGTCCGGATCCACGATGGCAAAATCAGCATCCTTACCAACGGCGATAGAACCTTTAGAATCACTTATTTCAAATATTCGAGCTTGATTAGTAGCCGTTAACCGTGCCAACTGTTCAAAACTTAGTCGTCCGTCATGGACAGCCGTCAGCAGCAAAGGCAACTCGGCTTCGAATCCGGGAATACCGGATGGGGCTAGATGGATATTTTCCATGCCCAACTCTTTCTCGGCTTTAGTGAAGGGTGCGTGGTCTGTACCGATGTAATCAATAGTTCCATCGACAACATAGTTCCACAGCTCATTCTTCTCCGACTCGTTCCGCAGTGGCGGGTTGATTTTGGCATAAGGACCGTAACGCTCAAGCTCTTTGTTTGTAAAGAACAGATACTGCGGACAGGTTTCGGCGTACATACGTACTCCTTGTTGTTTGGCTTCTTTAATAAGTCGTGCTGCTTGCGGAGTAGTAACGTGCTTAATACTTACAGGTACTCCTGTCTCTTTCGCGAAAAGAATGACCCGAGAAACCGCCTCGACTTCAGCGATGACAGGATGTGCATCGGAGTGAGTCATGTAATCCGTTTTGCCTTGGGACATTAGCTTTTCCCGCTCAAATTCCAAAATCGAATCACATTCCGCATGAAAACAAACCAACCGCCCGGTTTTCTTTAACTCGTAAAGATCGCTAAGCAACATACCGTCATCTATCGTATATAATCCTTTAAACTCATGTTCACGGCCTTTTTGCGGTCGATGGAGAAAAATTTTAAACCCGATTACGCCTGCGTCGGCCATAGCTTGAAACTCCGACTGCGCGTCATGTCCGCCGCCAGCGTAAAAAGCTACATCTACAACGATCGATTCGCGAGCTGCTTTCATACGATCTCGAACGATCTCCGCAGTTCGAACGCCGGGTGTCGAGATCGGCATTTCAAAGATAGTGGTTATCCCCCCGGCGGCGGCGGCGCTGGTTCCGGTTGTGAAATCTTCCCTTTCCGGATGACCAGGGAACCGTATATGTGTGTGGGTATCAATGAGACCCGGTAAAACGACCTTACCTCTTGCATCAATGGTTCGATTTGCTGAAAAACCAAAATCACTTGTGAATAGACCGATGATCTTTTCATTTTTTACGCCGATTATTCCGTCAAAAATACCTGTTTCGGTAATAATTCGGTCTGATCTTATCGCGAGATCCATAAATCCTCCTTAGTTTAGGTGATCAACAGCCAAAATCGTTTCGGCGAGTACTGTCGCCCCGTTAACGATTTGTTCTATCGAGGTAAATTCATCAGGATGGTGGCTGATGCCCTTGTAACAAGGTATAAAGATCATACCTGCGGGCGCAATCGCTGCAACATGAGACGTGTCGTGTCCCGCGCCGCTTGGAATACGCAATGTTGTCAGGCCCGAAGCTTGTGCACTTTTCTCTATTAATTCAATAACATTCGTATCTGACAAGACAGGTTTCTGTTTACTTAGTTGTTCAACCTTTACTTTGCATCCATCTTGTTCGGCAATCCGATGAATCTCGCCCACAATGAGGTTCTCCAATTGATATAATTGCTCTTCCCGGATACTGCGAAGCTCAAAGCTCAATGTAACTTCGCCGGGAATGACATTAGGTTGGTTGGGGGATACTTCAAAGGTGCCTACCGTCCCTACCAACGGGCCTTCGGTCTCGTTATATTGTTTCACAATACGTTGAATCTCCAGGACGATTTTTGACGCCGTTACCAGCGCATCCTGACGATTATCCATTGGAACTGTGCCGGCATGCCCTTGAAAACCTTCCACATACACTTTGCAGCGGTGTATTCCGACAATACCGGTTACTACTCCGATGTCCACGTTATTATTCTCCAAAATCGGACCTTGCTCGATATGAAGTTCTATAAATGCCTTTATTTCTCCCGGATTTCTGAGCGGTCTGTCTAATTTCTCCGGATGACCGCCCATAAGGCTGATGCAATCATGCAACTTACGTCCAAGAGCATCCTCCAGTTCGAGCATGCTTGGAGTTAAACGCCCGACGATGCCCTTGCTGCCGGTTGTCGATATACCAAATTCATTGGCTTCTTCTGCCAGAAAATCAACAATCTCGAGCGGGTGGTTTAGAACCATATTTGCGTCATTTAAAGAACGAATGACTTCTAAAGCGGCAAGCACCCCGACGATACCATCGTATCTTCCGCCGTTAGCGACGGTGTCAATATGAGAACCCGTAACAATCGAAGGTAAGTCAGCGAATTGGCCATCCCTTTTTCCTATTAGATTTCCAGCGTCATCAATATGGACAGATAACCCGTTCTCCATCATTTCATCTTTCAGCCAATTGCGTGCCTCCTGATAAGCGCCGGTAAACGCTCTGCGGGTGTATAACGAATTTTCCTCATGAAAAGCTGCAATTTCTTCAAGCGATTTCTTAATGCGTGACTGCTGAATTGAAAGAGCCAAGTTTACCACCTCCAAGAACCGGATAGATCGCTTCAAATAGTTCCGCTGTTTTCAACAAAGTAATTTTGAATCTCTTTGATCGCTGAATGCAGATGATCAATAAGAACCTTTTCGTTCTTACTAAGAATTCTTTCCCGTGGCCCGGCAATGGTCAATGAAGCAATAACATGGTCATCTATATCCCGAATGGGGGCAGCATATGCTAAAACTCCTTCGTCTACCTCACCGTCAGAGACTGCATAACCTCTTGTGCGGATCTCCTTAAGATTTTCTCTCAGTTGCTCCAAATCGACGATGGTATTTGAGGTATGCCTTTTTACGATTCCTCGTTTAAATAATTCGACTACAATATCATCCGGCAAATAAGCTAGCAGCGCTTTCGAAGAAGCACCGCCATAAAGCACCATGATTTGTCCTTGTTCCGCTGTTACTTTGATGGGCTGTACCGAGCTCACAGTTTCCAAACAAACCACATGAAGTCCTGAAACAATCGTCAGGATTGAAGTTTCCCCTGTCTCAATCGTCAATTTCCTCATAACAGGAAGAGCAATGGATGATATACTGTTGTCCATTTTAACGATCTTGGCAAGATTCAAGAAACGAAATCCAAGTCTGTAAAGACCTCCGCTCGTCTCGATAACATACCCTTTTTCCTTAAGAACCCTGAGATGACGATAAACAGAACTCTGCGGTTGGTTTAACAATTCTGCAATCTGAGGTACACTCAATTCTCTTGTTTCAAGGCTAAATAAATCTAAAATATCCAGAGTCTTTTCCGCACTCATTAGTTTTTTATTCACCCCTTTCTAATCATTTTTTGTGATGTTTGAAAGTATTTATTTTTGATAATTGATTATCATTTATTGATTTTATGATATAATACATTCTATATTACGTCAATATACATTCTATACAATGTAATAAAACATTACATAATGACTTGTGGAAAAATAAATTCTGAATTTTTGTAATTCCGATGTTAGGTTGGTCAGATGAATTTGAGAAAGACTTAGAAAAACGCTATTTTGCATAATCTTATAAAAAAGCAGAACCCAGCTTATCGGTCAAAATAGAAATAACCGACAAGAAAGAAAAGCCCCATGAGATCGAGCCAGCAAAAGAAGAAGTGAGCGACTCGAGTCCACTGCAACAGCTTGTCCAGAAACTCCAGATACGATATATTGAGCATGGCGGCTTCTTCGGCATGACAATCCACCACCCCGGGAATCCGCATCATCGGAGAACTGCTCGTCAACGGATAAGTCGCACTCCAATCCGGATTTCCTTGCAGTCCGGAGTCAAAAATACAGGCCACTACGTTCTTGCTATGAACGTCCAGCCCGCAAAACGACATCCATATAGCGGAACTACCTTGCGGCTTTGAAGATTAAGGGGTGGTGCGGCAGCCATAAATCATCTAAAGGTGCCGCGCTGGCGGCATCAGAGTCTGAGAGTAAGTGTATTCCAACATACAAAATACGATTGAATACTATGTATCTGGAGGTAGCCATGGAACTTTTTGAAATATTTAAAGCCTTGTCCAATGAAACGAGGCTGCTGGTCATACAGTGGTTAAAAAATCCAGAGATTCATTTTCCAAAACCGCAAAACGGGGATATATACGAAGACGGGGTTTGCGTGAGCGACATCCATAAAAAAGTTGGATTGTCACAATCCACAGTGTCCCTTTACTTATCCATGCTGCAAAACGCCGGATTGATAAAAGCGAAACGCATTGGGCAATTTACTTATTATAAAAGGGATGAGGAAAACATCAAAAAAATTACAGAATGGTTATCCAGAGAATTGTAATTCAAAATCTTTGTTTGCCGCTTCTTTATCCTTGCAGGATACTAAATTTTATTTTATTATTATATCGATAATTATAGATATTTATGATTATAGATATGGAGGGACGAAGATGAATAAGTTTGGAAAGCACAAAGGATATTCACGCATGTTTAAAGAAAACAACCTGACTCTCGGATTGTTCTTTCCTTTGGAATCATACGGAGGCAGCATTCCGGAGATGAACATTGAAAAGCAAATTAAACTGGCAAAAAGAGCGGAAGAGCTGAATTTTGCCTCATTGTTCGTCAGGGATGTTCCGTTACATGACCCCCATTTTGGGGATGTGGGACAAATTTATGATCCCTGGGTCTATTTAGGGTATATAGCCGCCCATACCAAAAACATCGCTTTGGGCACCGCAAGTATTATTCTCACGTTGCGTCACCCTTTGCATGTGGCTAAAGCAGCTGCTTCCATCGATCACATATCCGGCGAACGCCTGGTTCTCGGAGTGGCGACCGGGGATCGTCCTATAGAATTCCCGGCCTTCTCAGTTGATCTCGAAGAGCGCGGCACTTTGTTTCAAGAAGCCATTTCGGTCATGAAAAAAGCGTGGGAGGAGAATTTCCCGGCGATCCAATCGGCGCGTGTCGATCTGTCGCACGGGGATCTCTTGCCCAAACCGCGTCTGTCGGATATTCCAGTGCTGGTAACCGGCCACAGCTCGCAGACCGTTGAATGGATTTCCAAAAATAGCGATGGGTGGATATATTATCCCAGAAACTTGAAATTACAAGCGGAACTGATTAAAAATTGGCGCTCTCTCACCGATCAGTTTAAACCATTCAGTCAGTCCCTCTATATAGATTTGACGGAGGATCCGAATCATGCGCCAGTCCCCATTCATTTAGGGTTTCGAATCGGGCGCAATCCACTGATCGAATTCATTCAGTTTCTTAAAAATGTGGGTGTCAATCATGTGATTATCAACTTGAAATATGGCCATCGTCCTGTTGAAGAAGTGATTGAAGAACTGGGAGAAGAAGTCCTTCTGCACTTTCCCGCATTAACCGGCGAGCAACATGGCGTGTCGTGAATATGAAAGTGCTAACGATTGTCTCGCATCCCAGAAAAGAATCGCTTACTTTCTCTATTGCCGAACGTTTTGTTCAAGGATTGACAGATTCTGGAAACGATGTTGAAATTGCAGATTTGTATGGTGAGGAATTTAATCCGCTAGTATACGAAAAAGATGAACCTGAATGGGATAACCCCAATAAGAAATATTCCGCACGTGTTCAGGCAGAAATGGAAAGGTTAAGAAGAAACGATGGATTAGCGTTCATCTTTCCGTTATGGTGGTATTCATTACCTGCAATTACAAAAGGATATATAGACCGGGCATGGAGCTATGGTTTTGCTTATGGCGGAACACGCCTTCCACACAAAAAGGTATTATGGATTCCGCTTGTCGGTGAGACAGAAGCAAGCATTAAAAAAAGAAAGTTTGATGCCATGATTTCCCATTATTTAAATGTTGGTTTAGCCGGGTATACCGGTATTTCTCAGTCTGAAGTGGCATTTCTGTATAATACGTTAGCTGATGATGCCGAGAACGAGGATGAAATCAATGACCTTTACGACAGTCTGTTAAACCGAGCGTATGAGTTAGGGTATACCTATAGCCAAAATTACGATATGCCGGCTTATTAAATTGAACTCATCGTCAAATGCACGCTGCTAAAAATGAAAAAGTTAGTTCTGTTAGATGGGGACCAAGCTGAAAAGGAGGAACTAGCAACTATGGCTTACCGTGTTTATGCAATGGATTTTTCCTTCTACAACTCAATGGGAATTTACAGATTCGAGACACGGTGCGAGATGCTGAAAGAGATTGGGTACGATGCAACGCATTTGTCCATCTGGCATGGAGAGCGGTGGCGGGACGCGGCGAAGCTCAGCATCGTCAAGCAGAAATATGGGATGGACGGTCGCGGGTGTATACGTCGTGTTGGATCTCTCATTAGGCGAGAGCCATCCGAGAAATCAGGGCATCTTGAAGTTGTTGGAGACTCTGGAGGGGTGTTCGACTGTCGAACTGGCGATCCAATCCGCGGGAAGTCATCTGCGCCCCTCAGACCCGGCGGGTGACGACGTCGTTGTGAAGTGGCTGGAAAAAGCGCTCAAGATTTGCGAGCAGCGAAACATCAACATCCTGCTTTACTCTCACCTTTCCTTCTGGGTCGAGCGCCACGAAGATGCGGTGCGACTGTGTCGACGGCTGAATCATCCCAATTTGGGGATCGTGTTCTGTGGCTTCCACTGGTACGCCGTCGACGGGATCAATCTAACGGGCATGCTGGAAGAGGCATATTGCCCAGTCTGAGGAAGAAATATACTAAACGTTAATTCCAAAAGTAAAACGCTCGTTAAATCATAGCAAAAACGTTGAAATAAAGAAGTCTGCCGAGGCGAAGTAACTTCCGCATACTTCAAAGGAAAGTGATACAACATAAAAAAGAGCCAAAAGGCTCTTTAGACCGTCTTTCGACAGTCACTTCACTATTCCTGCTCTCAAATTATTAACGCCAAATTCCAAAAAGGTAACCGAAAAGATTTTGCGTAACCGCGCAAAAAATCCGCTACTTTATGCTAGGCGCGAATTTAAACTAAAATTCAGACATTTGCGGGGAAACTGGAATCCCTACTTCCATCAAAAAAAGCAGGTTATAAATACTTCTCCTGCTTTTTTTGTGTTATAAAGTTTATTATGCTTATTCAGTACGAGCTTCTTCTCCCGTATGTTCTTCAGATGAAGAATTCTGCCTTGGCGCCTCAGCAAACCTTCCTATTGAATCTGAATTAAAGTTAAGTATTTTTCCTGTGCCTGCAACTATACACTCCATTGGATGTTCTGCCAAATGAACGGGAACGCCCGTCTCATTTTGCAATCTCCGATCTAATCCGTTCAACAGCGCTCCACCTCCACACAAAAGGATGCCCCGTTCCATAACATCCCCGGCCAGCTCCGGCGGACATTTCTCCATTGCCAATCGAATAATTCCCACAATGGATATAAAAAAATCATCGAGAATTTCATGAATTTCATTAGAAGAGATGGAAATAGTTTTTGGCAAACCTTCTACGAGTCCGTTCCCGCTTATATCCATCTTCATTTCCTTCTGGATACTAACAGCCGTCGCTACGTTCTTCTTAATTTTCTCGGCAGTTCGATCGCCAATGATGACATTGTACTTTCTTTTGACATATTCAATAATATCTCGATCTATAGACATTCCACCGCGGTTAATTTGTTCGCTAACCACAATTCCACCTAGAGAGATGATGGCTACTTGGCTTGTTCCGCCACCAATGTCAAGTACCATACTTCCAATAGGCTCAGCTACTGGCAGCCCGGCTCCCATTGCAGCAGCAAGAGGTTCCTCAATCGTCACGGATTTTCTCGCTCCTTTATGTAGGATCATTTCTTCAACTGCCCGTTTTTGTACATTGGTTATCCCGCATGGCACCGAAATGAAAACCTGGAAGCTGCGAAACCAATAATTTTTGCCATTTATCTTGCCTATGAAGTGTTTTAACATCGCGCTAGTCATGTCAAAATTAGCAATAACCCCATCTTTTAACGGATAGATGATCTCTATATTAGCCGGGGTTCTTCCAATCATGGCATATGCTTCTTGACCATAAGCTTTGATTTCTGCTGTATCTGTTCGTATGGCTACGACGGATGGCTCCTGCAAAACAATTCCTTTTCCTTGTTGATAAATTAATGTGTTACAGGTACCCAGATCAATGCCATATTGTTTCTCAAACCGTTTTAACATAACACGCTCCCTCTCGCTCTACATTTGACAATGTCATGTAGTAGCGGCTGCTAATTATTTTTTAGTAAAGACATCCAGGCAACAAGCTCCAGCTTGGTTGGACTTATCTTCCTCCGGATCGTACTTGACAAAAATAATAATAGTACTTAATGTTTTTGAGCGTGCAGGTTCAGTTTTTTCGGGTGTGTCCACTTTTGAGCTTAACGAGTAAATGTGTGATTTCCGATGGTTGCTATGACAGGTCGTTTTAGACTCCCAGCCGAGGTAGCAATTTTAGGATTGTGATAAAATACTTTGCAATCGAAAACATAATAACGAGTTATACCAACCTTGAAGTAGCCAAGCGCACTGAGTCGCTTTTGCAAATCGACTACATTCTCGCTTTGTGTGCCTTGTTATGTGGCAGGGCAATTACTGAGTTTGCCGTTCCCAAAAGACCAATGAAAAATGCGCATGAGAACATTAGGGCTGGTATTTTCTTCATGGATCGCAGATTCCTCCTCTTCTTTGCTCGCCGAATTTATCGACAGTAAAATTAAGAGATTTTATCCGATTTTTGAAGTTAACCATACACGCTCAAAAGGAGAGCACAAAATTACACCCGTCTTTATATTGTTCGGGGTCTACTTATGTTAAGGGTCCGTCAGTTGCCAAATTGGCTTTCCATACGTGAGTCCATCATTTCTTCACACACAATTCAACACTCTTTCACAATTATTGTGAAAAAAATCACAAACATCCCGTATACTAAAAATATCAACTAACAGTACAAGAGGACGGTGAGCGTCATGAACAAATTCAGGAAACAGGAAGTAAAATTAATCATATGCTGTGGGATTGTTGCTTTCATCATGCTGCTCTCTTTTATCCGCCATCTTTTCTCATAAATCTTGCGCTTCGATTCATAAGATGAGTGAAGGAGTTGATTGACATGAATTACGATCCGGTGTTGTACAGCCGCATTCTTACCGAACTGACTCTGGCTTTTCATATTATTTTCGCGACGATCGGCGTTGGGGTTCCCGTGATGATCGCGCTTGCCGAATGGACGGGCATCAGACGCAAAGATCATTACTATTTGCTGCTTGCCCGGCGCTGGGCCCGGGGGTTTGTGATCACGGTTGCGGTGGGCGTTGTGACGGGGACAGCGATTGGGCTTCAGCTCAACCTGCTGTGGCCCAGCTTTATGAGGGTCGCCGGTCAAGCGATCGCCCTGCCGTTGTTTATGGAGACGTTCGCCTTCTTCTTTGAAGCTATCTTTTTGGGCATCTACTTGTACACCTGGGATCGTTTCAAAAAACAGATCACTCACTTCCTGCTCGTCATTCCTGTCGTTATCGGCTCATCGGCCTCCGCTTTTTTTATCACAACCGTCAATTCGTTTATGAACACGCCGCAGGGCTTCAGGCTGGAAAACGGTGAGATTGTAGACATTCAACCGCTCGCAGCGATGTTCAATCCGGCTACGCCGACGAAGGTCTCGCACGTTCTGGCTTCCTCTTATATGACGAGCGCATTCGTTTTGGCCGCTATCGCCGCTTATGCGATGCTGAAAAAGCGCAATCATCTCTATCATAAAAAAGCGTTGAAGCTGACGATGATCTCCGCTCTGGTGTTTTCGCTTGCAACAGCTCTGATTGGAGACCTGTCCGGTAAATTTCTGGCCAAGTATCAACCGGAGAAGCTTGCCGCCGCGGAGTGGCATTTTGAAACGGAAAGTCATGCTCCGCTTGTTATGGGGGGGATCCTGACTGAGGATAACGAAATCAAATACGGCCTAAAAATTCCTTACGCGCTCAGCATTCTGGCGCATGGGAATCCGGTCTCCGAGGTACAAGGCTTGAATGAAACGCCTGAAGATTTGCAGCCGCCGCTTTACGTACACTACCTTTTTGACATGATGGTCGCGATTGGCATCTTCTTAACTGTGCTATCCGCGTTGTATATCTGGATGCAACGAAAGGTGAAATCAGGCAATGCTGCTCCCCGCTGGATGCTGCGGCTCATTGTCTGGTCAGGCCCGCTCGCTATTGCGGCCATTGAATGCGGTTGGGTGTTCGCCGAGGTCGGCCGCCAGCCTTGGATTCTCCGCGGATACATGAAAACGTTCGAAGGCGCAACGACTTCCAATCACGTCGATACGATGCTTATCCTGTTCTGCTTCTTATATCTGGTATTAGGAATTACTGTCGTCAAAATACTCGGAAACATGTTTAAAAACAACGATGTCCAGGAGGAAATCGAAGCTAGAGGTTTAGAAGGCGGTGAAGTGCGATGAATGTCGAAATTCTCGGGATATCCGTGCTATGGATATTTCTTTACGGGTATTTAATCGTGGCTTCCATTGATTTTGGAGCGGGGTTTTTCAGCTACTATTCCTTTATTACCGGAAGAAAACATCTCGTGCACAACATCATCGAGCGCTATTTATCCCCCGTTTGGGAAGTGACCAACGTTTTTCTGATTTTTTTCATGGTCGGTATGGTCGGCTTTTTCCCTGACACGGCTTACTATTTCGGCACAGCGCTGCTGATTCCAGGCAGCATAGCTATTATTCTGCTTGCTATCCGCGGATCCTATTACGCTTTCAGCACATATGGCGCCAAGGATAACCGCATCTATATGTTCCTGTATGGGGCAAGCGGACTACTAATCCCTGCTGCGCTTTCCACCGTTCTGACCATCTCGGAAGGCGGGTTTGTGACTGAGCGGGACGGCAAAGTGATCTTCCTGTTCGGCGAACTGCTCCACAGTCCTTATTCCTGGTCCGTTGTGCTGCTTTCATTAGTCAGCGTGCTGTATATTTCCGCTATGTTTCTCACTTATTACGCCCACAAGGCTAAAGACAATAAGGCGCTGGAGGTTGTACGCGGCTATGCGCTCGGATGGAGTACGCCTACGATTCTGTGCAGCTTGCTTGTGTTTTTTGCGATTGATCGCCACAATCCGCTGCATTTTCAAAATATGCTGGACTTATCGTGGATGTTCGTGGCCTCTTTCCTATGCTTTCTGGTCGCTGTTTTACTCATTTGGAAACGCCGCGGCTACGGCTTTGCATTCATCCTGGTAATGCTGCAATTCGCCTTCGCCTTTTTCGGGTACGGTGCTTCGCATCTGCCTTATCTGTTGTATCCTTACATTACACTCTATAATAACTTCACTAACGAAACGATGGCGTACGCGCTAATCATTGCCTTTATTGCCGGGCTGCTGCTGCTGATTCCTTCTCTCGCCCTGCTCATGCGGCTCTTCCTCTTTGACGCCGGTTATGTGCAGGGACACAAATCCAAGAAAGGGTGACAGACCGATGAACTTCTTTTTGATGATGATTGCTCCTCCGCTAGTCGTTCTCGCTTCACTACTATTTCTCTTCGCTTGGTTTATGAGAGGTAATGACAAATCGCTTGAATAGTACCCGGATTAATTACACAAATAATGTGTAAAAAGAGGCCGGTATGCCCGCACCTGTCCAACCCGCCAAAGCCTCCTTTCCGTACACAACAACGCGGATCGGGAGGCTTTAGCTGTAAGGATGCAAAAAAATGAGCCTAAGAGGCAGACAGCCCTCTGGCTCTTTATTTTTTCACCTGACTGGCAACGAGCTTATAGCCCACGCCCCGGATGGAATCGATTTGCACGGATTGCTGGTTCATCTCAAGCTTTTTCCGCAGCGAGCTGACGTGAACGTCCACCGTTCTCTGTCCGCCGATATAATCGAAACCCCAGACGATATTCATCAGATCGTCGCGGGTCACGACGACGCCCGGACGCTGCACCAGATAAAGCAGAACTTCGAATTCCTTTGGGCGCAGCGGAATGGACTCGCCGCCAAGCGTTACTTCGTATTTTTCAGGATAAATGTGCAGTTCGCCGGCGACAATGACCTTTTCGTTTAAATTCCCTTTTTCGGAGGCCAGTTCTTCGCTTTGGCTCCTCCGCAGCACAGCGGACACCCTTGCCAACAGCTCGGCAACTCCGAAAGGCTTCGTGATATAATCATCTGCACCGTGCTTCAAACCCTGCACGACCTCCTCTTCGGCATTGCGGGCCGTGAGGATGATGACGGGCGTTTTGCTGCCTGTTTGCCGCAGCTTCGTTAATACTTCAAAACCGTTCAATCCGGGCAACATAATGTCCAGAATGATCAAATCGTAAGATTGCCGCAGCGCCTCCTGAAGTCCGTCCCCGCCATGATCGACCACCTTCGTCTCATAGCCTTCCTGGGTAAGGTTGTAGGAGAGCAGTCTGGCTAGTGTAGGCTCATCTTCAATAACCAATATGTTTTGTGCCATGGGTATTTCCCCCCCAATATATAGACGATGACAAGCATATCATAGCACCAAATTGTTAATAATATGTAAATATTTTATTAACGTTCTGTTAATTAGTGTATGACCGGAAGCTCGATAATAAATCTCGTTCCCATCCCGACCTCGCTCTCCACGCGTATCGTCCCTTTATGCAGCTCCACCAAATGCTTTACAATTGAAAGCCCCAGTCCCGTGCCGCCGGAGCTGCGGGACCTGGCCTTATCCACCCGGTAAAACCGCTCGAAAATGCGGGGCAAATCTTTTTTCGGAATCCCGATGCCGGTGTCGGATACCGTCAGCTGAAGCCGTTCGTAATCCCCATCTTGATTCGTTAAGATCGGCTCCACCTTTACCCTTACCTTGCCGCCATCAGGCGTATAATTGATCCCGTTGGACAACAGGTTGACTAAAATTTGTCTCAGCCGATCCTCATCCGCTTCCAAATAAATATCATCATCCACCTTCAGGCTAAGTTCAATCCCTTTTTTCTCCGCTTCAGTGCTCATCATGTTCAGGGATTTCACAAGGAAGGTGTTCAAATGAACGGGAGAGAGGTGAAGCGGAATGCGTCTGGACTCAATCTTGGAAAGCTCCAGAATATCCCCGATAAGGCGGTTCAACCTATCGCTTTCGTCAAAAATAATTTGTAAAAACGATTCCGCCGTCTCCTTATCGTTAAGCGCACCGGCGAGCAGTGTTTCAGCAAAGCCTTTAACGGCGGCGATCGGTGTCTTCAGCTCGTGCGAAACGTTCGCGACGAATTCACTGCGCATTCGCTCCAGCCGCCGAACGGCGGTAATATCGTGCAGCACGATCAGCACTCCGGACCATTCCTCATCCGCTTGCGATATCGGACTAAGGTTAATTTCCAATATCCGCTCCTCCGGATAGTAGAAGTTCATCTCATCGCGAATGTGCTCACGGATTTCGATGCACTCCTGGATCAGCTTGATGAATTCGTATTGCTGCTTGGCTTCGTTATATTTTTTTCCGAGCAGCTCTTGCGAGGAGAATCCGAGAATCTCCTCTGCGGACGGATTCAGCAGGACGATCCGCTCCTCCCTGTCAATCATCATCACGCCGCTTACCATGTTTTCCAAAACACCTTTTAGCCTGCTCTCATTCTCTTGAATTTTATTCATCTGAAGCTGTAAGCTGTCTGCCATTTGATTGATAGCAAGTCCTAACTGGCCGACCTCGTCATGGTTGTGTGACATGACACGGGCTTCGTAGTTCATATTCGTGATCTGCTTAGCTACCCGGGTGATTTTCTCGATGGGCCGAGTGATTCCTTTAGCGAATCGATAGCTGATATATCCGGAAATCAGAAACAGCACAATCAATCCCGCAAAAAGAAAATACCACAGCTTGCGAATCGTTTCTTCCACCTGCTCGAGACTCATGGAGAGACGCAAATATCCGATGAGGTCCGAACCTTTCATCACCGGTATAGCTGCGTAGAGCATGTTCCGCTTCAGTGTGTCGCTGTAGCGGATTGTGAAGCCTTCACCATTGATGAGAGCATCTTCAATCTCCGGCCGATGCAAGTGGTTATCCATCTCGCTTGGGATCTGGTCCGAATCGCCGAGCACCTTGCCGTCCGCACGGATAAATGTTACACGGGCATCAGCATACTGTTTGATTTTTTTCGCTTGTTCTGAATAGAAGGCATTTAATGACGCCTCATCTCCGGTACGGGACCAGTCCCCGGTTGCCATAATGACTCTGAGTTCGCGCACCATGTAAGCCTGCAGCGTTTCGATATGCGAATCCTCCAGAACTTTGGCCATAAAAATACCCGCGGTCAGCATCGAAAATCCGATGAGCATCATTAAAATCAACGTTAATTTCGCACGGAACTTATTCATGGGGGAAAGTTTGCCTCCGTCAATATGATAAAAGTCCAGAGAAAAAGGGTTACTCTTTATAGTAACCCTTCCTTCTTCTCAAATGCCAGTTTTTTTATTGTAAAATTTATTTGAACACAGGCTCCTTAAAGGTCGCCAGCTTCTCGAGCGAATTTTTTTCCACCTCGGCGTGCAGGGAATTGCCATGCGAATCCATTGTGACGATCGCTGCAAATCCCTCGGTTTGCAGGTGCCACATCGCTTCCGGAATGCCGAATTCCATGAAATCGACGCCTTCGACTTTCTTGAAGCATTCTGCGTAATACTGCGCAGCTCCTCCGATCGCGTTTAAGTAAACGCCGCCGTGTTCTTTAAGCGCCGCCAGCGTCTTCGGTCCCATTCCGCCTTTTCCGATGACTGCGCGAATGCCGAATTTTTTAATGATGTCGCCTTGATAAGGCTCCTCGCGAATGCTCGTGGTCGGTCCCGCCGCTCTGACATGCCACTCTCCGTTTGCGTCCTTGCTCATGACCGGACCGCAGTGATACAGCGCGGCTCCGTTCAGATCAACAGGCGAGTCGTGGTCCATCAAGTACTTGTGCAGCGCATCGCGGCCGGTATGCATCATACCGTTGATAACCACAACGTCGCCTACCTTCAACTGGCGAATCTGCTCTTCGGATATTGGTGTAGTGAGCACGATTTCTTTGCGTTCTTGTTCTGCGGCAGCCGGTTCTGCAGTTTGCTGCTCCATCGGCACATCCTGTCCTGTCGGGTATACCCATTCTTTAATTTGCCCGGTAGCGGCATCGATCAATACGCCTTGACGGCGGAATGCCCAACAATTGTATGCAACCGACACGAAGAAGCTTGCCGGAAGGCGGTTCGCAACGCCCACTTTACAGCCAAGCAAAGTAACTTGTCCGCCGAAGCCCATGGTTCCGATGCCCAGCTTATTCGCATTCTCCAGCACATATTCCTCAAGCTTGCGCAGCTCTTCATTCGGATTCACGTCATCCACGCGGCGGAATAGCTGGTGCTTCGCGAGCTCATAACCGCTTGTACGGTCGCCGCCGATGCCGACGCCAATGAAACCGGCGCTGCAGCCTTGTCCTTGCGCCTGGTACACGGCGTGCATGATGCATTTGCGGATTCCGTCCAAATCGCGGCCGGCTTTTCCTATTCCTTCAAGCTCGGCAGGCAGGCTGTATTGGATGTTCTTGTTCTCACAGCCTCCCCCTTTAAGAATAAGCTTCACTTCTATCTCGTCATTCTCCCACTGCTCGAAATGAATGACAGGAGTCCCGGCTCCGAGATTGTCGCCGCTGTTGGCGCCTGTCAGGGAGTCTACGGAATTCGGGCGCAGCTTGCTATCTTTCGTAGCTTGAGCTACCGCCTCAAGAATCTGCTTCTTCATGACAATTTGGTTTGCTCCGACAGGACAGTGTATAATGAACGTAGGCATGCCCGTATCCTGGCATATCGGCGATACGTTGCATTCCGCCATATGAATGTTATTCGCAATCGTCGACAAAGAAAGAGCGGATCTCGTTCCTTTGTCCTCCAATTCCTGGGCCGCTTGAACGGCGCGGCGAACATCGCCGGGAAGATTCGTCGACGTTTCTACAATTAAATCATAAATGCTTTTTTGAAATTGCTGCATGGGTATTAAGGCTCCTCTCATCTTTCGTTCATATCTGTTATCTATTATACCATATTGAAGCGTTTCAACATGCACTTTAACTGAAAACAAGGAGTTTTCGAACATGTATAGATTAGTCGGTGTCACGCTGTTTATCGCGATCATCGGATTAAGCTTGCTGATGCTGCCCCTAAATGCTAATGAAAAAGGCGTCGCCTACCAAAATCAAGTAGCCGTGCTGATGTACCACCATATTCACGATACGGATCATAGCTCAAGCACGATTACGACCAGGCTGTTTCGCGATCAATTGCAGTACCTGCGGGATAAAGGGTATCATTTCATCTCCCTGAATGATTTCCGGCGGTTCATGGACGGCGCGGGAGTGCCGAACAACGCGGTGCTCGTTACGTTCGACGACGGCTATCAAAGCTTTTATACACATGCATATCCGATCCTGCAAAGCATGCTCATTCCCGCTGTTAATTTCATCATCACTGAAACTTTAGACGATCCGCTTTCTGCTAACATTCCCTACATGTCGAATGAACAAATCAGCGAAATCATTCATAATAGCCGTTTTATCGATGCTCAATGCCACACAGATTCGCTTCACGTCAAGCTCCCTGACGGCAAAGCCGCGCTGGTTGGCAGAATCGAAACGAACGGCCATCCGGAAACGGATGAAGAGTACAAAAAACGGATTGCACAGGATACGACCGCCTGCCGAGAGAAGCTCGCAATGCTCAGCGATCAACCCGTCGACAGCCTTGCTTATCCATATGGGATCTCCAGTAAGCCGGCATCGGAGCTCATCTCCCAAGCCGGCATCCAATATGCCTTTACAATCGTTCCGGAGATGGCAACGCGGAAATCGGACAAGCTTTTTATACCGAGAATCAACGCCGGCAGTCCTGGTATTACGCCGGAGGTTCTGCTCCATACGATTGAGCGGCGCATTGCCGCGGTTCCGAATGATTAACTCGGTTGACTGACAAAAGGAGTTTTTGACGATGAAAAGCGATTTCTTTGCCTATTTGTACCGACTTCGCTATATCGAGCGTTGGAGCCTGATGCGCAACGTGGTGAAAGAGAACGTGGCCGAGCATTCTTATCACGTAGCCATTCTTACTCACGTTCTATGCACCATCGCAAACGAGGTTTATGGCCGCGAAATAGCAGCCGACGAGGCCGTATCCATCGCTTTATTTCATGATGCGACCGAGGTCTTTACGGGAGATATCCCGACTCCGGTCAAGCATCATAATTCCGACATATTGAAGAGCTTTCGCCATATCGAAGAGCTCGCAGCCGACAAGCTGTTTCACATGATTCCGGATAAGCTCAAATCGATCTACCAACCGTTAATTCAGGGCAAAACCGACAAATCCGAGCTAAGGCGCTATGTCAAAGCCGCCGACCTGCTTGATGCTTATCTCAAATGCCTCACCGAGCTTTCCGCCGGCAATCGTGAATTCGGTACAGCCAAAAAACAAATCGAGCATGCCATTCAAGAAATGGACATGCCCGAAGTCAATTACTTTCTAACACATTTAGCTCCAAGCCTGGAAAAAACGCTCGACGAATTGACCGAGTAGGCCTCTTCCATAAGTTTAAAACCTGTTTACCATGAAGTAAAGAATGGCTAACAGAATCACTGCGGCAATCCAACTCAACGTCCCTATATTGGCCGCGCCAGCGGTTTCGCTGCTTCCTGACTTTCCGGCCGAGAGCAGCTTTTTCATTTTCGCGCCCATGATGCCCGAAAGCGCAATAAGCGCCAGGAACAGAACGATCGAAGTAGCCATCCAGGACGGAGAAACGCCCGCCTGATGAAGCATGGCCCCTCCGGTAATTAATGCGGCGACCAGCGCATACTGGCCAATTCGGTTGAACGTGCGCAGAACGCCAACAAAGCTTTGCTGCGATGGCCCGGTAAGCCCAGCAGCACGCCCCCACAAGAACGGCAATAAAAGATAAATTCCTGTCAACGTCGCTCCTACTACATGCAAAAACAGCATAACAATATACATGAGATTCCTCCATTTGGCACTTTTTTCTTTCAGTATAACGCATTACAATCTGCCGAGACAAGAAAACGGCAGCTCCGAAGTTGCGATTTCACGATATATACAAATATTATATTATATTATTGAAACAGATGTTTGATTGTGGCAAATATATCGATGATACATATGGTCACAATGTTGGCGATATGATTCTCCAAAAGCTAACCCATGTTAGTCAAAAAACAATTAGGCAGTCTGATGTATTTGTAAGAGTGGGTGGAGAAAAATTTGCCTTATTCCTTCCCAATACTCCTTTGCGGGAAGCGATTAAATCGGTCGAAATAAAGTCGTTACATTTAGCTATCATCGGTGATGGCTATAAAAAAGAACCAGCACACTATGCTTTCGCATAGAACGCTGGTTCTTCCTATTTTCTTGCATATTATTTTCATTCGTTGTTCGAATTAACCCGTTACAACCTTAATCACGTTGCGAACGGAGTTTGCTGTTTTATCCAGGGCTGCTTTCTCATCGGCTGTCAATTCAATGTCCATCACTTTTTCGATACCGTTGGCGCCAAGTACAGTAAGAACGCCCATGAAGAGGTTATCATAGCCATACTCGCCTTCCAGTAATGCAATGGTAGGAATAATACGTTTCTTGTCCTTCAAAATCGCTTCCGTCATTTGAACAAGCGATGCCGCAGGCGCGTAATAAGCACTGCCGTTACCCAGCAGATTCACAATCTCGCCGCCGCCCGTACGCGTACGTTGAACGATGGCTTCGATGCGATCAGCAGGAATCAGCTTTTCGATCGGAACTCCGCCCGCGTATGTGTAGCGTACAAGAGGCACCATATCGTCTCCGTGACCGCCGATAACGACGCCGCGCACATCCTCAACGGATACGTTCAGCTCTTGTGCGATAAATGTGCAATAGCGAGCCGTATCGAGAACGCCGGACTGACCGATAACACGGTTTTTAGGGAATCCGAGTGCTTGGTAGGCTGCAAATGTCATGGCATCTACAGGGTTGCTGAGAATGATGACGATGGAGTTTGGCGCATAGGTTTTTACGTTTTCACAGACCGATTTCACGATTCCTGCATTGGTGCTGACGAGGTCATCGCGGCTCATGCCGGGCTTGCGGGCAATCCCAGCGGTAATGATAACGATATCGGAACCCGCTGCGTCTTCGTAATTGGAAGTACCCACGATATTGCTGTCAAATCCTTGAACCGGGCTGGCTTCCAGCATATCCAGAGCTTTACCCTTCGTTGGGTTTTCCAATTGAGGAATGTCGAGCAGAACGACATCTCCCAGTTCTTTTTGAGCGAGCATAAGTGCAGTTGTCGCACCGGTGAAGCCGGCGCCCACAACAGTGATTTTGTTGCGACGAATAGCCATTGTATATTTCCTCCCCGATTTTATAGATCGATTCATTAACCCATATTTTTAATGATTTCGTTAGCGAACTCAGAACACTTGATTTCCTTCGCGCCTTCCATCAGACGGGCAAAGTCATAAGTGACGGTTTTGTTGTTGATCGAAGTCTCCATACCTTTGTAGATCAAGTCAGCGGCTTCCAACCATCCCAGGTGCTCCAGCATCATGACGCCGGAAAGGATGACGGAGCCAGGGTTAACTACATCAAGACCCGCGTATTTAGGCGCAGTGCCATGAGTAGCTTCGAAGATAGCATGTCCTGTCAAATAGTTAATGTTTGCGCCTGGAGCAATACCGATACCGCCAACCTGTGCAGCCAAAGCATCGGACAAGTAGTCGCCGTTCAGGTTCAAAGTAGCGATCACATCAAAATCAGTCGGACGAGTCAGCACCTGCTGCAGCGCGATGTCGGCAATTGCGTCTTTAACGATGATTTTGCCGGCAGCTTCAGCGTCCTTTTGCGCTTTGTTAGCCGCTTCAGCGCCTTGCTCTTCCTTGATGCGGTCATATTGCGCCCATGTGAAGGTTTTGTCGCCATATTCCTTCTCGGCAAGCTCATAGCCCCAGTTTTTGAACGCGCCTTCAGTGAACTTCATGATATTCCCTTTATGTACCAGGGTAACGGTCTTGCGGCCGTGCTTAATCGCATATTCGATCGCGGAACGGACCAAACGCTGCGAACCTTCGGAAGAAACAGGCTTCACGCCGACACCGGACGTTTCAGGGAAACGAATTTTCTTAACTCCCATTTCTTTTTGCAGAAACTCAATCACTTTCTTCACTTCAGCTGAGCCTGATTCCCACTCGATGCCTACGTAAATATCTTCTGTGTTTTCGCGGAAAATAACCATATCGACAAGCTCAGGACGTTTAACCGGGGAAGGCACGCCATCGAAATAGCGAACCGGACGCAAGCAAACGTACAAGTCAAGCTCTTGACGCAGCGCCACGTTCAGAGAACGGATTCCGCCGCCAACCGGCGTCGTCAGAGGTCCTTTAATCGCTACGATGTATTCGCGAATAGCCGTTAATGTGTCGCCAGGCAGCCAATTGTTATATTTGTTAAAAGCCTTCTCGCCGGCAAAAACTTCATACCATGCGATTTTCTTCTCCCCTTTGTAGGCTTTTTGAACGGCTGCATCAAGCACTCGTTGGGCAGCAGCCCAGATGTCCGGACCCGTACCGTCTCCCTCGATAAAAGGAATGATCGGATTGTTCGGAACCTGCAGCTTTCCGTTTTCAATCGTAATTTTCTGGCCTTCTGTCGGCAAAGAGTAAGATTCAAATTGTGGCATTTCTAAATCCTCCTTAAAATGTTGTACCTTCGTCAAAATGTAGAAACCATACAAAAAGCGACGGGAGTCCTGGCCGACCATGAGTTTCCCCAGGGAACGACTGAACAGCCCGCACTTTGAGCAGTAAGCATGAAATTAACGCTTGCTAATTGGAATGTACTTCTGATCCGCCGGACCGGTGTACTCGGCGCGAGGACGAATCAGACGGTTGTTCTCGTACTGTTCCAGCATATGAGCTGTCCATCCGGAAGCTCTGCTGACCGCAAATATCGGAGTGAACAGGTCGCGAGGAATTTCCAGAGACGTATATACGGATGCGGAGTAGAAGTCCACGTTAGGCTTCAGACCTTTCTGGCCGGTCACCAACTCTTCGATTTTGATCGACATGTCGTACCACTTCATGTTGCCAGTAATTTTACCAAGCTCGCGGGACATTTTCATCAGGTGCTTCGCGCGAGGATCGCCGTTCTTGTAGACGCGGTGTCCGAAGCCCATGATTTTATCCTTACGCTCCAGCTTCTCCTCAATATAAGATTCTACACGTTCGAAACTCCCGATGTCTTCGAGCATTGCCATAACCGCCTCATTCGCGCCGCCGTGAAGAGGTCCTTTGAGCGTGCCGATGGCCGATGTAATACCGGAATAAATGTCAGTCAAGGTGGCCACGGTAACGCGCGCCGCAAACGTGGAAGCGTTCAGCTCGTGGTCTGCATGAAGCACCAGTGCCTTATCCAACGCTTCAACAGCAATTTTGTTGGGTTCTTGTCCGGTCATCTGGTATAAGAAATTAGCTGCGATCGAAGGATATCGTTTGGATTCGAGCGGTTCCTTTCCTTCGCGAATACGAGCGAAAGCGGCAATAATAGCCGGAATTTGCGCCTGCAATTTAATTGCCTTGCGCACGTTCGATTCCACACTCATATCGTTTGCCTCTTCGTCGTACAACGCCAGGCTCGAAACGGCGGTGCGCAGAGCAGCCATAGCGTTCGTATCCTTAGGATAAAGCTTTAACTGCTGAATGACAGCGTCGGGGATGCGGCTGCTCTCGTTCAGATCATTTTGCAGCTTCTCCAGCTCACTTTGAGTAGGCAGCTTGCCGAACCACAACAGGTATATTACTTCCTCGAACGTTGCGTTTTCAGCCAGGTCGTCAATATCGAAACCCCGGTAAGTTAGAACACCATCCACAATGGAGCTGATCGAGGAGGTGGTTGCAACAATTCCTTCCAAGCCTTTGGTTGCAGTCATGATTATCTCTCCTTAGCTACTTGAATTGTCAACAAATGCATAAGACATTTATTCTTTAATAATAAATCAAATTGACGAACAAGTGAACAAAAAGAGGAATAAAACTTCATTATCAGCATCATAAAGAATCTTTTTGACGAATTACCGCTACTGTCTCACTCTACAAGTTTTTGTTGATTTTTTCGAATTATACTTAACCTTTGAAAGGTTTGTCGGATCCATTCCCGCTTGGTACAATGAAAAGAAACAAACGAGAGATCTCTCCGACGGAAATTCGCGAGATTCCCGGAAGACCACATGAAGGAGCCTGTCTATGAACAGCTGCAGCTGCATCGGCATTATTGATATTGGATCAAATTCGATTCGCTTGGTGATCTACGAAATTAACGCGGAAGGGGCTTATCGGGTCGTCACCGAATGCAAGGAATCAGCCAGGCTCAGCGAACGCATTGGATCCAATGGCGTATTACCGAACGAAGACATTCTCTCCATTGTTCCTATTTTAACTCATTTCAGGCGATTATGCGAATCCCGCGATACCGTCTCCATACGCGCCGTAGCAACCGCTGCCATCCGAAACGCCGGCAACTCCGAGGAAATCGTACGTATGCTGCGGCAAGAGACAGGCCTCGAAATAGAGGTGCTGAGCGGAAAGGAAGAAGCCCGCTTCGGATTTCTGGGCGTGATCAATACGATTGATGTGGAGGACGGCTTCATTGTCGATATCGGCGGGGGAAGCACGGAAGTCACATTATTCCGCAATAGAAAGCTGCTCGAAAGCATTTCCTTTCCGTTCGGTTCAGTCAATACAACCCGTCAATTAATGAGTAACGAGACGGGCGCCGATGCGGCCTTACTGAGTATCAAGCATATGGTCGAACAAGCAATGGGCCGGCATCCCTGGATAAGCAGCAACCCGGGGCTTCCCTTGATCGGCTTGGGAGGGACCGTCCGCAGCCTCGGCAAAATGAGCCAAAAGAAACGGAAATACAGCCTCTCCTTAGCCCATAATTACAAACTGAAACCGGATGACCTGGATTTTTTTATTACCTACCTCCCGACGCTGCCTGTTGAAAAAAGGCGTAAAATGGAAGGATTATCCAAAAACCGGGCAGACATCATTGTGCCGGGCCTGGTCATCCTCCATACGATTTTCCGAATCGCTGGAGCGGTTAATTGCATCATCAGCGGCTCCGGCCTAAGAGACGGCTTGTTTTTCGAAACGACAAGACCCGATCGGCCTGTGGTCGATCATGTCCTGACCCATAGCGTGCGAAATTTACTCACTCTTCACTCGAGCTCTGCCTGGCGTCATGTTGAGCAGGTAAGCCTGCTGTCCGTCCGCTTGTTTGATGAGCTTGCGCCGATTCATGGGCTTGGTGTCGAAGCCAGACGCTGTCTCTCGAATGCTGCCCTCTTATACCGCATCGGGGTTAACATCAATTATTATCAATTTTCGAGGCATACACAGTACTTGATCTCACAGTCCAGGGTGGACGGATTATCTCACCGCGAAATCGCGCTGTGCTCCCTGATCGCCTCCTATAAAACCAAAAGCCTTACCCGCCAAATACTCCTTGCGCACAAGGACATTCTTGAAGAGTCCGACGAAAACGTCATTACGCTTTTAGGAATACTGCTCCGGCTCGCCATAGCTCTGGACGCCGGCGAAATCCAATTAATCCGTGAGATGACCGTGAGTCTTACGCCAAAGGAGCTTCACTTGAGTCTCGATAGTGAGAGTTACCCGTTCATCGAGCTTCGCGAAATCGAAGCTTTAAGCAAGGATTTCCAAAAGGCCTGGGGCCTCAAGCTTAAGGTTCAAGCAGCAGGCTTTTCCATGAAGTGATTTTCATGGCCGCGAACTGGCTCCGGTAAGGAGTCAGTTCGTTTTGTATGCGGGTGTACATCCCGTTCGGAAGCAACCCCCTTGCTTTTACATTATCGTTAAGGCTGATGCTGAGGATTTGGATCATCATCTTCTTCAACCGCTCATCAAAAAGCGGACACATAAGCTCAATGCGCCTCGTTAGATTTCTTGTCATCCAATCGGCGCTCGACAAATACACATCCGGCTTCCCGCCGTTCTCAAAATAATAAATGCGGGAGTGCTCCAGGAACCGATCGACGATACTCCTTACCGTTATGTTCTCGCTTAGTCCGCTAACCCCGGGTCGAAGACAGCAGACCCCGCGAATGATCAGATCGATTTTCACGCCTGCTTGCGATGCCACGTAAAGGGCATCCACCATTTGCTGATTGGAAAGAGAATTCATCTTGGCGATGATACGCGCCGGGCGACCGGCTCTGGCGTGCTCCGCCTCCCGTTCAATCAATTCGAACAGCTTATCCTTCAGATCGGTTGGCGCAACGGCAAAAGCCTGCCAATCGTGCGGAGCAGAGTAGCCGGTAATTTCATTGAACAAGGCGGAAGCGTCCTCGCCGATTACCGTGTGCGACGTGAAGAGACCCACATCCGTATACAAACGCGCCGTATTGTCGTTGTAATTGCCAGTGCCGACATGGACATACCGGCGCAGCGAATCCTGTTCTTGACGAACGACAAGCGTAATTTTGGCGTGCGTCTTCAACCCCACAAGCCCATAGACGACATGGCACCCGGACTTCTCCAGCTTACGCGCCCAAGCGATATTGCGCTCCTCGTCAAACCTCGCTTTCAGCTCAACGACAACGGTTACCTGTTTGCCGGATTCCGCGGCTCTGGCCAACGCCTGAATGATCGGCGAATTGCCGCTTACCCGGTACAGCGTCATTTTGATAGCAAGCACCTGTGGATCATAAGAAGCCTGAACAATGAAGTCCGTTACCGCATCAAAAGATTCGTAAGGATGGTGGAGCAGAACGTCCTTTTCGCGAATGATGGAGAAAAAATCATCCGTTTCTTCGAACTCTACAGGATACACCGATTCGATGGGGGGATAGCGCAAATGTTCAAATCCTCTTAAACTGCCGGCAAGCTTCATGAAATAAGACAGATCCAAAGGACCGTCGATTTCAAACACATGCTCTGTTATTTCAAACTCATCCTGAAGGTAGGTAAGCGCATAGGGATGAATCCCTTCCTGCACCTCCAAACGAACGGGTGAACCCCAACGTCTTTGGCGCAGTTCTTTTTCGATTTCTTCAAGCAAATCCTCCGCGCCTTCCTCATTCAAGGTGAGGTCGGCATTTCGCGTCAGACGAAATGCATGTACCGCAGTCGGCGTATAGCCGCTGAAAAGAGATTGAATATGGTGCTCGATCAATTCTTCAATCAGGATAAACTCCTGCTTCTTACTGTTCGGACGGCTCGGTATCGGTATTATTCGGGATAAATTAGACGGAACCTGCACAATAGCAAAAAAGGGCTCATCCGCAGGATCCTCTCTCTCCTTGACAAGTACGACGGCCAAATAAACCGATTGGCTGTGAACGAGCGGAAAAGGCCGGCTTTGATCGACAGCCATAGGCGTCAAAACCGGAAAAATAATATCGTGATAGTAGGCATCCATAGCCTTCTTCTGGGTAGCGTTCAGTTCCTCATAGTCTGTGAAAATAATGCCTTCCCTGGCGAGCTGGCGGGAAATATCGCGAAATGCTTTGTACTGCTCTGCAACCATTTTCGTTATGCGCTTCATAACTCGTTTGATCAGCCCCGCAGGCGTGTACCCGGTGAAGTCTTTTTTGGTATAACCCGCCTTGATCTGATCCTTAAGACCTGCAACCCGAACGCTCATAAATTCATCGAGATTACTCGACACAATCGCCAAAAATTTTACTCGTTCCAATAAAGGCGTACTTGAATCCTGAGCTTCCTCAAGCACCCGCTTGTTGAATTCGATCCAGCTCAAGTCCCGGTTCAAATAGTTAGACGAAACTTCAATAGCCAATTGATTCTTAACGATGCCCATAAGCGCCTCCGACATTTCATGCATGATTTCGATCATTTCTTTCAATTATTGTACTATGACCATCCGGCCTCGACAATGTAACCGGAGGAGTTCTGATGTATGAAGATTTTGTAAAGCTGCAGCTTTTCGCATTCGGCCGCGAACATGATACAATACGACTATCGAAAGAGAGGTGGAATAATGTCATGAATATCCTGAATCCGCGGCTGATTCATCAAATCTTCCGGGGCGCATGGGTAGCCATCATTGTCATCTTGCTCGCAATCTTGTTCTATTATGTAACTCCGATTGTTTATCCATTTTTACTCGGCTGGCTGCTCGCCTATTCGCTCAATCCGCTTGTGGATATACTACAGCGCAAAGCGCGTTTTCCCCGTTGGCTTGCCGTCACGGTTTCCATGGCATTGTTCCTGAGCGCAGCCGTTACGGCCATTACGCTGCTCGTAGCCAATATTGTAGTGGAGATGGGTTTGTTAGCCGGTACGCTTGAGGAAAAGATCAACGACTGGAAGGATGAATTCAATCTGTTCATCAACTCTTCCAGGTTCCAAAATTTGATCAGCCAGCTGGCACAATTCTATGAACAAAATCCCAATTACCAGGACACCATCAACCATAATCTAACCTCGACCGCAGGATCGCTGGCTGATTTCAGCAAACTGGCAATCGGTTATCTGGTAGGCACGGCCATTTCCTTTCTAGGCTCGCTGCCGAATATCGCCACCATTACCATCATTGTGATTCTGGCTACATTTTTCATAAGCAAAGACTGGTATCGGATTGTTACGAAGTTTACCCGTTGGTTTTCCGCAGGAGTTCTCAACATAACAAGGCTTGTTCGCACCGATCTGCAAAAAGCGCTGTTCGGATATCTCCGCGCCCAATTGATCCTGGTCTCCTTAACGGCATTGGTCGTCATTATCGGTCTTCTCCTGCTGAAAGTGAAATATGCCGTTACGATCGGATTATTGACCGGTCTGGCCGATCTCATGCCTTACTTGGGAACAGGCGCCGTTATGGTACCATGGATTCTCTACGTATTCTTCGCTGAAGAGGATCTTTACTTGGGGATCGGATTAAGCGTATTGTACGGGGTCATTCTCGTCGCCAGGCAAATCATGGAGCCCAAAGTGCTCGCTTCCAGCGTCGGACTGGATCCGCTAGCCACATTAATCGCGCTCTTTGTAGGACTTAAGCTGTTCGGACTGGCAGGGCTTATCATCGGCCCCGTAACTTTGGTCATCCTTTTCGCTTTCCACAGAGCCCGCATCTTTCACAATATTTTCCGGTATGTAAAAACAGGCTCCATGTCCGAGTAACTTTCGGATATAGAGCCTACCTGCGGAAAAAAAATTGAATTTGTCCACGGCCGATTTGTCTTCGGATGAATTTCAGCAGCAGGATTTTGCAGAACGGCCTCGTGAGGGGAAACACCAATATAAGCCCTAACAGATCTGTGAGAAAGCCCGGCGAAATCAGCAGCAAACCTCCTGTGAAAATACATATGCCGTCCAAAATCGCCTCTGTCGGCACTTGGCCCATCGATAGCTGGTGCCGCGCATAGTGCCACACCTTGCGCCCCTCCCGCTTAGCCAAGTAAGCCCCTAAAAAACCTGTCAAAAGAATGAAACCAAAGGTCGCCCAGCCTCCGATGAAATGTCCCATCGTGATCATGCCCGCGATTTCCAACGCAGGCACAATAATAAAAATTGCGAGCAGGATTCGAAACATACGTTCATCCCCCCTTCAAAAGTAATTGATACAGATCCGGCGCTTCCTTATCTATACGCACGGGCCTCCATGAAGGATTCACCCACACGTGCCGGGTAACGCCGCTTACAAGAAGTTCGCCCTCTCTGCGAATTTCACAAGCGAATTCCAGTCGAATGCCGGTGCAGCTTTGGATGCGCGTGTAAATCGCGATAAGGTCGTCGTAACGTGCCGGCTGCTTGAATTTCAGCTCCGCCTCAACAACGGGAAGCAGCAGGCCGCTGCTCTCTATGCCCTTGTAGGACAACTCAAGCTCGCGGATCAGCTCTGTACGACCGATTTCAAACCAATTCAAGTAATTGGCGTGGTAAACGACGCCCATCTGATCCGTTTCTTGATAGCGTACCCGAATGCGGTGCTGAAACCATCGATGTTCGCTCATATTGCGCTCCTCCTTAACGAGAAGAACCTGACGTTAAAAAATCTTGGTCAGGTTCTTTTGTATATTAGCGTAATTTACTACTTGTAGTCGCCTTCGCTTGAATTCATCTCAAGACCCATTACAGCACTTTGGCCCGGCCGGAGTAGATCACACCGACTTCCGGATAGATGGATACTTCCACACCGTCATGAATAACTTCAAGTGCGCGTTCCACGCCTACGATAACGGGAATACCTAAACTTACCGCCACAACGGCTGCGTGAGACGTAATGCCGCCGACCTCGGTAATTAAAGCGGATGCCCTTTGAATCGCCGGCATATACTCCTTGTCGGTGGACACGGTAACCAAAATCGCGCCATCCACCATCTTCTTGTTCGCTTCTTCAGGAGAACGAGCGGTCACGACCTTGCCTGTTGAGATTTGCATACCGATACCCGTACCTTTGGCGATCATCTCCCCTACCTGATGCACCTTGATCAGGTTCGTTGTTCCGGAGCGTCCTACCGGAACGCCAGCCGTAATCACGACAATATCGCCCAGGGTAACCAGTCCCGCCTTAATACTGCTGTCGACAGCCAGATCAAACATCTCGTCCGTCGTTTTAGCCTCCGTTCCCTTCACCGGGATAACTCCCCAAATCAGCGACAATCGGCGGATTACGTGCTCGTTTGGGGTCACGGCGACAATCGGCGCTTTTGGACGGTACTTGGATACCATTCTGGCTGTATACCCGCTCTCCGTTGCCGTCAAAATCGCTTTCGCTTCAAGTTCAAGGGCAGAGTTTGCGACTGCCTGGCTGATCGCTTCCGTCACCGTCTTTTGCTGGACCTGCGCCTGACGGGTGAATATTTCACGATATTCCAACGCTCCTTCAGCGCGCTCGGCGATACGGGACATCGTCAGCACCGATTCCAGCGGATATTTACCAGCGGCTGTTTCGCCGGAAAGCATGACAGCATCGGTACCGTCAAACACCGCGTTGGCGACATCGCTTGCTTCCGCGCGGGTTGGACGAGGATTGCGCTGCATAGAGTCGAGCATCATTGTAGCCGTAATGACCGGTTTGCCTACTTGATTACACTTTTGGATCATGCGCTTTTGCACGATCGGCACATCCTCGGCAGGAATTTCCACCCCGAGATCGCCGCGCGCGACCATCAAACCGTCGGACACTTCAAGAATTTCATCCAGATTCTCGACGCCTTCCTGGTTTTCAATTTTGGAAATAATTTGTATATGGTTAGCGTCGTGGCGTTCCAAAATCTCGCGAATTTCCATCACGTCGCTAGCTTTGCGAACAAAGGAAGCCGCGATAAAATCAACGCCCTGCCGGATTCCGAAAATGATGTCGTTCGCGTCCTTCTCGGTAATGCCCGGCAGCTTGATTTTCACGCCCGGCACGTTGACGCCCTTCTTGCTCTTTATCAGTCCGCCGTTCACAATGCGGCATTCGATTTCCGCGCCGCGGATTTCGAGCACCGTTAAACCGATCAAGCCATCGTCAATGAGAATCGTCGAGCCTACATGAACATCGCGTGGCAGATCCTTATACGTTACCGAGATACGCTCCGTATCTCCAAGGATTTCTTCCGTCGTCAAAATAATGCGCTTATCCTGAACAAGTTCGATCGGCTCTTCCTTGAGCTTGCCCGTACGGATTTCCGGCCCTTTCGTGTCCAGTAGAATCGCCACATTTTTCCCCGTTTGCTTGCAGGCTTCACGGATATTGCGGATGCGGTAGCCGTGCTCCTCGTAATCGCCGTGCGAGAAGTTCAGGCGAGCGACGTTCATCCCCGCTTCCATAAGCTTCTTTAAATTGTCCAGCGATTCGCTCGCCGGTCCGATGGTACAGACAATTTTCGTTTTACGCATGATTACCCTCCTGAGTAAATGTGAACCTACCGATTTCTCTAAATCTCCGGTATCTATTCTCTACAAGCTCCTGCTCGGACATTCCGAGGAGCGGCTGCAAGTACTCCCATACGGCTGATTTAATGAGCTCGGCTTGCGCTGCGACATCCCGGTGCGCTCCTCCTTTGGGCTCACGGATGATACCGTCGATGACACCGAGATCATGGATATGATCGGCCGTAATTTTCATCGCTTCCGCAGCATGAAGAGATTTTGAAGCGTCTTTATATAAAATGGAAGCAGCCCCTTCCGGACTAATAACCGAATAGATCGCATTTTCGAGCATCAGCACTTTGTTGCCTACACCTAAAGCAAGCGCGCCGCCGCTGCCGCCTTCACCGATAACGACACAGATGATCGGCACGCGAAAGGAAGCCATTTCCATCAGGTTTCTCGCAATCGCTTCCCCCTGACCGCGTTCCTCGGCCGCATTTCCAGGATAAGCGCCTTTCGTATCGATAAAGGTTATAATCGGGCGTCTGAACTTGTCAGCCTGGCGCATCAAACGCAGCGCCTTACGGAAACCCTCCGGATGGGGACTTCCGAAGTTTCTGGCAATGTTATCCTTTGTGTCTTTCCCTTTCTGATGACCGACCACTGTGACCGGCAATCCGTTCAGCTTGGCCAAGCCCCCGACAATAGCGAGGTCGTCGCCATATAAACGGTCCCCGTGAAGCTCTACGAAGTCCGAAAAGATCGCCTGAATATAATCAATCGAGGTTGGGCGCTGCGGATGGCGGGCCAGCTGCATTTTTTGCGCAGCCGACAGATTAGCGTACAGCTCCTCCTCGAGCAGATCATAACGCTCCTCCAGCCGCCGGATTTCTTCCGAAAAATCAATCTGCTTTTCAGCGCCGAACTTACGCAGCTCTTCAATCTTGCCCCTAAGCTCCGCAAGCGGCTGTTCAAAAGGCATCTCACCCGCCATGTGCTTGATCCCCCCTCATGACATGCATGTCCAACAGCTTGATGAGGATCGGCCGCATATCCTTGCGCTGCACTACCTTGTCGAGCTGCCCGTGCTGCAGGTTGAATTCCGCCGTTTGGAAATTGTCCGGCAGCTTCTGACGAATGGTTTGCTCGATGACGCGCCGTCCTGTAAAACCAAAAGAAGAGTCGGGCTCAGCGATAATAACATCTCCCAGCATCGCAAAGCTTGCGGATACGCCTCCGAAGGTCGGGTCCGTAATTACCGAGACGAATAAACCGCCCTCTTCGCTCAGCTTGGCCAAAGCCGCGCTGGTCTTAGCCATTTGCATCAAGCTGAGAATGCTCTCCTGCATCCGCGCCCCCCCGGAAGTGGAAAAAATGAGCACCGGATACTTCTTTTGAATCGCCTTTTCAATAGCTCTTGTAATCTTCTCACCGACGACCGAACCCAGCGAACCGCCCATAAAATCAAAGCTCATCACGGCTATGACAACAGGAAAACCACCGATCGTCCCTTCTCCCGTTACAATGGCATCCTTGAGTCCGGTGGTTGCTTTCGCTTTGTCCAATTTATTCGTATAATCAGGAAACTGTAAAGGATCTTCAGAAACCATATCGCTGTCATATTCGAAAATCCGGCCTTCATCCAGAGTCATCTGGATGCGTTCGATGGCGTTTAATTTAAAATGGTAGCCGCAGGCCGTACAAACCATTAAATTTTTCTCAAGCTCTTTGCTCGTTTGAATCGTACCGCATTTGGGACATTTATTCATTAATCCTTCCGGAATTTCCCGCTTTGTTTTCTCGGAAGGAATGGTTGCGTATTTGCGTTTTTGAAATAGGTCCTTTAACACAGTTCCACCTCATTGGCTTTTATAATGAACCCCATCAAGCCATGCTAATTGCGTGCTTATCCATGTAAAATGGAATTCAGCACTTCCTGAACTTCTTCCAGTTCCCCTTCGGGAACGAGAATTTCAAACTGGTTTTTAGACATGGAAATCCCCTTTACCTGAACCAGGAAACCTTCCTCCGAAAGCTTCATCTTAATCCGCTCTGCGATTTTTGCGGTAGGAGCAATATAAATCACCGTCCACATGAAAAAACCTCCTAAAATGCTGCGGAGGCCTGTCCCCGTCCGCATACACAATGCCATAATGATATCACAACTCCTCTTTTTACCGCAAGAAAGCAAATGATGCGAATAGGCCCCCCAGGGGCCTGCCAGGGCTAGTCCGGACTTGCTTTAGAGGCGTAATCCTGCGCATTTTCATCTTGATGTGCAATCCGTGCGGAAGCCGCTGCCGCAAGTCCGGCCACTAAATCGTCAAGAAACACGTGGACGCGCGAATGGTCGTCGTTTAAGGCGCGGATGATGCCGATTTTTTCTTTATCCAGGTAGCCGAAGCTTGTCAGTCCGATCATGCCGTATACATGGATAATGCCAAGAGCCAGAGTTTCATCCACTCCATAAAGCGGCTCATCGGCCTCCATGATCGACTGCAGCGGCTCGGGCAGCATTTTTTTCTCGGCCAATTCGTCGAGCGCAATTCCGGTAAACAGCGTATATTGAACCTCGCGCTTACTGAGCACGGCAAGCACGCTCTCCGCACATTCTTCTATCGTCAAATCATCGTTATAGGGCTTTTGCAGCTTAAACACAATATCGGCGATCTGCTCGAGGGTCACTCCCCGCTTCTCCAGCCGCTCTACAATCGGTTGTGGGGTCATAAGCTTCCTCCTCATGGACATCCTTCTCGCGAAGCTTGCTTCGGATGACTAAATGTATGCGGGAAAAGCGGCTCTTATTTCACTTTAACGGAATCTTTGCCCATGATTGTTTCAACGAGCCGAAACAATTCGGGGGAAGGCTTGACCCCGAATTTGTCGCTCAGGGCCAAGAGTCGCTGCGTGCGTTCGTAGAACAGCACTACGCCCAGCGGCCCCGCATGCAGCTTCAGCAGCGTCTTCAGCTGATGCAGCTTAGCCGGCTGCTCGAAGTCAGCCGAGATGCGCACGTAAACCCGCTGCGCCTTCGCAGCGGCGGGTGCGCCCTCCGCAGGCGCAAGCGAAGCCGCGCCTG
>LNAP01000613.1_pt1 | contig 45683 bp, 38 predicted proteins | sample 602601 | NCBI WGS metagenome assembly LNAP01 (sample SAMN02440304, study PRJNA202911) | soil metagenome | biome: Subtropical and temperate rainforests or woodlands; isolation source: soil samples (1 kg each in a 20% v/v slurry with milli Q water) were... ...
ATCGCTATAATCCCGACCCATTGCCGGTATAGCTCAGCTGGTAGAGCAACTGACTTGTAATCAGTAGGTCCCGGGTTCGATTCCTGGTGCCGGCACCATCAAAATCAACGACTTAGGCTCGCAGCGATGCGGGCCTTTGTTGTTTCTGGCGCAAGATCAGTGATTTTGCGTGCCGTTTTGCGTGCCGTTTCTGCTTGGCTGGGTGCTATGTGCCTCGAGCCACCTCGTATAGCTGGTCGATGTAATGGAGTGGAATGCCTGCTCGGTCAGCTGGCTCTTGTTGGTGGCATGCAGACCGAGGAGCTTGCGGCGAGCATGGGCCATGCAACCGATCTCGGTCATCCCCCGCTAGAAGCAGGCCTTGTATCCGGCAAAGTCGTTGTGCCCCGGATGGCCACGTCAGTGACCGAGGAAGGCGCCAGCATGCTCGCCGGCATTGCCGGGATTGATAGAGCTTTTTGCTCAGTGAAGGGGTTGGGTGCATAGGCCCAGACGTAGGCGCACTGGGTTTTCTTCATGCTTGGGGTGAGTATCTGCACCGGCGTTTCGTCAGCAAGAGTGGCGTCCTGCTGGAGCAGGTGCTCACGCAAGGCATTGACCGGCGGTTGTAGTGGGACACCGTAGGTGCCGACTCACTGCGGACCAGTCGAGCGTGGAATGGCCAGGCCGGCACGGGCGAAGATCTTTTCCTGACGGTACAGCGGCAGATGCTCGTCGAACTTGACCATCATGACCTTGGCCCGCAAGCCGGCTGTCGGAGTGCCCTTGTCTATCACTTGATGTGGTACAGGTGCCTGAATCAGCAGTTTCACACTGCTCGCAGACCTCACTTGCCGAGGATATGCCGCTCGACGCTGAAGGTGCCTGGCATGTAGTCGAGCTTCTCGCTGACATCCTCGCCGATACGCTTGAGCTGGCAGTCGCAGCCGCACTGCGTGTTGTCGATCAGCGTGCTCAACAGTTGGCCGGCAAGGACGTCCGTTTGGGCTGCGGCTAGCGAGTCTCGGTACTGAAGGGGGGGGCGGTCGTGCTGCCTTCAGCTCAACTTCGATGGGGGCATCGGGCATCGAGCAGGTCATCCAGACGTCTGAACCGGTCAGGGCGGAGCAGCTCAAAGCGCCGGGCAACGCTGTGGCGCCGTGGGGTCATTTCCTGGGGCGGCTCGGGAGGTGCGTTGGCAGTCCGCGCCGGCTGACACTCAGTGGTTACCTGCCACAGCAGTCTGATAATGTGACGGCTGTCGTAGTAAAAGCAGGCTGTAGTACTCCAAGGATGGCTCCTTTTTTGGCATTTCAACGCGACTTGAAGTGCACTCCTAAGGTTATCCCATCTTGTACAGCATCCTGCCTTGGTCGGGAGGGTGTGCTGCGCGCGCTTGAGTCCTCTTTATCTCTCGGGAGGAGACATAAATTTTATTGTTAGGATAATAAAATTTATGTCTGGTGCGTGATATGTGCCCTTATCTGATTGAATTAAAAGGATTTTTTATTTGGCACGTCTTGTGCTGTTGAGAAAGCACCAAGACTAACCAGAAGTGAGGTGTGCAATGGGATTCGGCAAGTACCACGAAGACATCGTCAGCCGTTACGTGAATGACACTCGGGATCGGGAGCCCTCGTTGGGGTCGCCTGTGCCGCCGCAAGAGATCAAGAGCAAGCCAGAAGCCAAGCAAGGGATGAAGCAGATGACCGGATTGAAGCAATTCCAGATGAGCTCCGCACGACCACTGCCAGTCATCGTGCTTGCAGACGTGAGCGGAAGCATGGGCGCTGACGGAAAGATCGAAGCGCTAAACGCGGCGCTAAAGGAAATGATCAAAACCTTCTCGACCGAGAGCCGTCTTCGCGCTGAGATACAGGTCAGCCTGATTACCTTTGGCGGAGCCCAAGCTGCGACCCACCTGCCGCTCACGCCCGCTCACGAAGTCTCGAACATTACCCCTCTTGTAGCCGCCGGTGGCACCCCGCTCGGAAGTGCCCTTGAAACCGTCATGGAGATGCTAGAAAACAAGGAAATCATTCCCTCGCGCGCCTACCGTCCCGTTCTTGTCTTGGTATCCGACGGTCTCCCCACCGATGACTGGAAGCAGGCCTTCCTGCGCCTCACGGACTCGGAGCGGGCGAAAAAAGCATCCCGCCTGGCTATGGCAATCGGTTCGGATGCGGACGAGGAGATGTTGCAAAGCTTCACCCAAGACGTTGAGGCGCCTTTGTTCAAGGCGCATAACGCCAGGGACATTTTTCGCTTCTTTCGTGCGGTGACCATGAGCGTCACAACCAAAAGCCAGAGCCCCAACCCGGACCAGTCCGCGGTCTTCGTGATTGACGACCTTCCTGAAGGCGACTTCCTGAAGGGACTGGACTGCTGATGAGATTCATCGCCGCCGGCGCGAGTGTCCGTGGGCCGGCGCATATCGATCAGGGACTACCCAACCAAGACGCGATTGCCCTGCGCGGTAACAGAGGCGGATGGGTGGCCGCAGTCTGTGACGGACTAGGCTCGTGTCGGCTGAGCGACATTGGTTCCAGAGCTGCGTCCAACGCTGCCCTGGATGTCCTGTCGGCGAACTCGAGCACCGAGCCCCTGCCTACCAGCGCGGCAATTCATTCGCAGTGGCTGGAAAGAGTCAGCCCTTTGCCAGTGCAAGCCGTCGCTACGACTTGCCTCTGGGCCTCCGTCGACAGCGAAGGACACGGGCATGCTGGCCAGTTAGGTGATGGCCTGATTATCTTCCGTAGCGCCGGCCGGTTCTTCCGGTTAACTCCGGACCGGCAGGGCTACGGCAACCAGACGCAGGCACTTTGGCTGGAGCACAAGGAGCACCTATGGCATCCGGCAGAATTCCAGCTTTCGGAACCCGGAGATGGAGTGATTCTGATGACCGATGGCGTTTCTGATGACTTGGTTCCTGATGCGCTGGCCGGTTTTTTCGACGCAGTCAGCCAGAGCATCATCCGCCTCGGTCGCCGACGCGGACGACGCTGGCTGTGCCGAGAGCTGGAAAACTGGTCTACGCCGCGACATGGCGACGACAAGTCGATAGTGGCTATTTTCAGGGCTGAGTCATGAGCGAAATACAAGAAGAGCAGAATATTGTCACGGACGTTCACGGCCATGACTATCAATTGAAAAGCATTCTGGGGCGAGGCGGGCAGGGCGCCGTCTGGCAGACCGAACACCCCAACGTATTGATCAAGCTCAGTACTGTCTCTGATGAAAATAAGCGGCAGCGCTGGCAGGACCATATTGCCTGGCTAATGCGCCGCGACCTGAAAAGTCTGAAGCTGGCCCTCCCGCTTGCAACGCTTGAGGCACCTAGCCATGGATATGTAATGGAGTTGATGGAGGGCCTTGTTCCGCTCACCGGCTTGCTGGAAACCCAGTTCCTTCAGAATGCGGAAGGGTATCTTGCTACCGGAGGACTTTCCCGACGCCTAAGGCTATTAAGGCAACTAGCTTCGACATTGACCAGGCTGCACGGCCGAGGTATGCAGTTCGGTGACCTTTCGCCCAGTAATATTTTCATTTCCGCCGAACCTCAGCATGCCGAGGTCTGGCTCATCGACTGTGACAACATCAGCCTAGAGGCCAAGCCCTGCCAGCCGCTCTATACCCAAGACTACGGTGCCCCCGAGCTTGTGCGGGGTGACGCGCCAGCCTCAACACTCACCGATGCTTGGTCCTTTGCCGTCATCGCCTACCAGATGCTGACCATCAATCATCCCCTCAAGGGCGACATGATTCTTGATGGTGAAGCAGAACATGAGGAAAGGGCGTTGCGCGGGGAGTTTCCATGGATTAACGATCCAAGTGATGACAGCAACCGCTCTTATAGAAATATTCCTGAAGCGATGGTGACCACCCCTAGGCTTGCACGCCTGTTCGCTGAATGCTTTGGAAAAGGGAAGGATGACCCCCTAGAGCGCCCTTCCATGGCTAGTTGGCTGGAAGCTTTCCAGGAGGCCTGTGAGCGCACGGTGATCTGTAGCCATTGCACGAGTACGTCTCTGTTCACAACCGCGAAGCGATGTCCTTTCTGCGACACCCCACTCGATGATGACTATGTTTTGCTTCAGGAAATCGAGTTTATTCCCCTATCGCTTCTGCCCGAAGATGCAAAGAAGAGTGATCGTCTGACCCAGACTGGGCGATTTGTTTTGCTTCAGTCAGGCGATGAAGTCGATCTTCGCCCGAATCTTCCGACCTTCATGGAAGGCATGCCGCATGCTGCCCTTGCTCGTCTTGCCTGGCATGAAAACGACCTTTGGATTGATCCTCTGGAAAGCCCCGTATCACTACAGCGCGGTGATACGGCATCGCCAGTAAAAACGCGCTATCAGCTCAAGGGCGAGTTTCGTGGCAATGACCAATCCGCGTACTGGTTAATCATCGGGGAAGAAAACCAGCCCATGGTGATGTGGCGTTTCACATGGTGACTGTCTATGAAACTGCATGAATTTCCACTCCTTTCAGCGGATATCATCACGCTCAATAGCAACGAGAGTACCAACCCGTTCAATGAGCAGGAAGAAATCCGGTTTTTCATGGATGCAGGCGGTTGGCTTGCGAACCAAGGTGATGTAACCGTTCCGGTTGAGTCCCCCTTGCAGGAAGCCGTTTTGTTTAGCGGATTGGCTTACCGGCAGGAGACCCTCTGGCTGCTGCGCAAGAAGAAAGGGAAAAAGCTGTATGTGCAGTATCTGAGCCCATTCCAACGCATCAGTTCCAGCTTCGATATCGGCATCGATGGGCTGATTCTGGATGACCTTTACGGCAGTGGTGAGATCTCAGCCCCAGAGGCCGGATTGGCCTGCGACTGGCTGAACCGGCAATTCATTTTGGAAGGCAGCGTAGCGCGACTAGCTATTGCCCGTTATCCCAACACGTCTACTGATAACTTTCAAGCGATTGGGCTGGCCTGGCGGGCCATGATTGAGCGAGACGACAATGGCGCCTTTCGACTCGTGCGAATTAATCGCAAAACCCGTGAGGCTCCGCAGGCAATCGTGCTGGAAGGCCGCTTCCAGTTCAAGGATGCGCGCGTGGCCCGCCAGTTGGAGGATCCACTCCAAAAGGAGCTACTGGAGGCTGCGCTACGGGAAAACGGCAGCTACCTAGGACTGTGGAAGCTCTATAACGACCGACAGTGGTCACGTGCCCAGCAATCCGCCAGCGAACTGGGAGCCCTGCGTTATATCGAGGCCAAATGTATCGAGAATGTTGGCAATTACTGGCATCTGACGCCGGCCAGCGCCGATGCTTTGAATGAGTTTAGGGAGCGATGGGAGGCGTTGGGGCTCGCCGATTCTGACCAAGTGGAAGTCACGGACAGGCCTCCGGACTGGACCGTAGACATTGGCGACGTGCAGGAGCATACCAAGATACTGCGCGGCCGCCTGAGGTTTAAAAAAGGGATTATTGAGATACAGCCTGATGAGCGCAGGGTCACTGCTCCGCCCTCCAAAGCTGGCTGGATCTATTATTCTCTAGCAGGCGAACGAACCGTTGGTAAGCGCCGCGAAGAGGCCAAGCGGCAGATCGATAGCGCCACGCGCTTGCCTCAGTTGAAGTTCCTGCTGGAAGGGCGCTCCGTACCAATTGAGCGTCGCCGCAAGTTGCCTGACTTGACCCCCTATGCTCGGGAGTCCTTCAAGGGGGGAACTCCAACCGAGCGTCAGCGCCGAGCATTGGCAGTGGCCCTCAACACGCCTGATATCGCGCTAGTCATAGGCCCCCCCGGCACAGGCAAGACGCAGGTCATCGCTGCATTGCAGCGCCGGCTTGCCGAAGAGTTCGACCGCCAAGAACTGCGTGGGCAGGTACTCATCAGCAGTTATCAGCACGATGCTGTCGACAACGCCTTGAGTCGCAGCGGTGTGTATGGCTTGCCGGCTGTACGCGTGGGTGGGCGACAGGACAATGATGAAAGCGTAACTTCCTTCACTCAGTGGTCCATCAATCTCGCTAAGCACCTAGATAATCAGGTGTTCGATCTCGAGCGCGAAAACCCAACTCTCGGTCAACTGAAAGAGCTCCGGCGCCATTTTCAGTTGATGCGCATGAATGGCTACGATAACGCTGGCCGTTTCGAAGCACTGGCCAAGGCCAACGAGCTCCTCAAGCAGGTGGAGTCGCCCAGGATAAGAGTTCCTGACCAGATCAAGTCACAATGGCAAGATTACCTGCGCGAACAGCAGGGTCTATCCTTCAAGGCCCCAGCACGGCACGAGGATGGCAAACTGGTCGCCCGCATCTGGGGATTGCGCACTGATCCGATCAGTTTTGCAGATGATGGACCTCAGCGTGCTAGGGATCTGTTTCGTCTACTGAAGGCCTCGGGGTATCCGCTTACCCCGGAGCAGACGGCAGTACTGGACCGGGTGACTGCGTTCAAGCGGCCTGATGAAACGATTTACCCCGAACTTGAACGTTTGCGAGACCAGCTACTAGATCATTGCATTCCGGATTACCGGCCCTCGAATATCCGCACACGACTCGACAACCGGGGACTGGAACTGCTCTGCAAGATCGAGCAAGCCCTCGAGCAATGCCTAGTAGCCACACGACAGGGGGTCGCCGGCGTCCTCGATCAACTCGCGAATGCGATCAAATATGACGAGCGCCAGGCTCACCGTGCAGCTACGGAATACGCCATGGTTGTCGGTGCGACCTGCCAGCAGGCCGCGAGCCAGAGGATGGTTAGCCTCAAGGCAACGTCAGACATGGCAAGTGAGTCAATCACCTTCGATACCGTCATCATCGATGAGGCGGCTCGTGCCAACCCGCTGGACCTGTTCGTTCCAATGGCGATGGCTGAGCGACGCATCATATTGGTCGGCGACGACCGTCAGTTACCGCACCTGTTGGAACCAGACATCGAGGAGGAAATCGCCGGCCAGCATGAGCTCAACGAGGTTCAGCGCGAGGCTTTTAAGACAAGTCTCTTCGAGCGGTTACGCATACAGCTTCAAAGTCTGGAGCAGACGGATCAAGTCCAGCGAGTCGTGATGCTGGATACCCAGTTCCGCATGCATCCCATTCTAGGTGACTTCATCAGCAAGCACTTTTACGAAGCAGCCGGCCTGGAGAGGGTTCGCTCTGGTAAAAATGCTGAGGATTTCGTGCACGGGTTGCCCGGTTATGAGGGGAAAGTCTGCGCTTGGCTGGATGTTCCGAACGACAAGGGCAGCGAACAGCACCATAACCGCAGTCGCAGACGGCTGGCCGAGGCACGGGCCATTACCGCAGAAGCTGCACGCCTGCTCGAGGCCGGCGGTGAAGCGCTCTCAGTTGGCATCATCACATTCTACAGCGCTCAGCGCGACCTGATCATGCAACAGCTCGCCGCCATGGGAATCATGGAAAGTAAAGGAAACAGTTACATGCCGGTGCCAGCGTACCGTGTGACCTCCGATGGTGAGGAACGCCTGCGCGTAGGGACTGTGGACGCCTTCCAAGGCAAGGAGTTCGACGTGGTGCTGCTTTCAAACGTGCGCAGCAACAGCCGAAAGGTATCGGCGAGTCTAGACGATTCGCAGTGCCGCGAGGCTAGGCTGAATGCCAAGTACGGTTTCCTTCGCTTAGAAAACCGCATGAACGTAGCCATGAGCCGTCAGCGCAAGCTGCTGATAGTCGTCGGCGATCCAGCCATGGCTGAGGGTGAAGAGGCGCAGGAAGCTGTTCCCGCGCTGATGGCCTTCCTTAAATTGTGCAGGGGGGAGCATGGCTGCATTCGCCCATCGTTATCTTAAATATCGGGAAGACCCACTCCTTAAACAATGCATGCCGATTCTCTGGCCTGTGCATGTACGTAGAGTTATGTATCCCGCAGCATCAGACACTCGCCTCAACCTATTTCAGAAGGCGGTTCTGGGTCTTGCCCGGGCACGTTGTACGGATTCAGTAAGGATGGCGGAGTACTTGGGGCTTCATCCAGAGCTCGTGCTCTTAGTCATTGCCCAGTGCATGAGCAATGGCTGGCTTGAGGATGATCTCCAGCTGACAGACAATGGATTGACCATGCTGCTCTCTGAAGAGAATCAGCATGTAAAACTCAAGCAGGGTTTAATGTTTCAGGATTGGCTCAGCGGCGCGGTATGGCCCAGGCTTTCCTCCGACCTTGATGAAATCGAACCGCTGCCGGACTCCGGTGAATTCCCGGCATTTCTGAAAGACCGCTCAAGCGGTGGGCGGATCTGGCCGTTTGTGCTTTCCAGCAGAGCGGGAACCTCTAGGCCGCCACAACCTCAAGAAATACAAGAGGCTTGGCAGACGTATCGTCGCGACTACCGTAACGCAAAGCAGTTACTGGACGGGGAGGACCTGCCTGAAGAGGTCCGAATCCACGCGATTGATGTCATGGACGATACGCCTGAACCCATGTATGTGCTGACCTGGGTATGCGCCAATCCAGGCGGGGATACGCCCTGGATGATCTGCGATCCATTTGACATCAGGGAGCGTGCACGCTGGCTGGAAGAGCCGTTCGAGCAGTGCCTTAGGCACTCAAGTCTTCTCGCGAAGCGAGTTGCTGGGCTTGCAGGTCCCGTCGGCTCCGTCGGCGAGGGCAGCGAAGTCTCTTATCAGGACATGGAGCACCATCTGGAGATGGAAATGCTCACTGAGTACGCCTGGGTCAGCCGGCACCCCGAAATGGGCCGATTCTACCGGGCGCTCAAGTGGCGCCTGATGGAGATCGAACGAGGCGCGCGGTATGGGCTGGAAAACACCCTGACTGATGCGCAGAAGTTGGCCGAGTCAGTGCTGCAATGGATGATCCGGACCTGGACGCCGAACCCGAACATTCTGCCACCCTCATGGCAGGATGATCGCAGGCAGAAAGTTGATCTGTTGACTCAACTGGATCTGCCAGCATTCTCACAGGATGTCATTCGCCGGCTGGCGGGGCAGAACCTGAAGTTTGTCCGTCGTGCGATCGACGAGCCAGAGCAGTCGATGAAGGCGTTGCTATTTGCTGCGTCGTTGGCCGCCACTCCGGACAATCCCAAACACCCGCTAAGGGCAATCCCTGCCGCGAATCTGGCACTCGAGCACCTGCTAGATTTGGCCGATATCCGTAATCAGGCTTCACATGCGAGCGCCACTCGCTTCACAAAAGACAAGGTGGTCTCGTTCGCCCAGTTCACATTGAACTGGACGCAGCTTTTCAAGGAATGGTTTTAATGGCTAAGAAAAATCGTCGCGGCAACTCTATTCCGCAACAAAACTCCAGCAATGGCACCAACCCTGGTAACGCCACTTCAGCAACAGCTGTATTGATGCAACGGCTGCCGGCCGCATTGCAAACCGCCGGGCAGGTACATGGCAACACAGATCTGGCGAAGGAATTGACGATTGACTCGCAATTTCTGGACGGGCTCCTTGCTGTTCTCCCTGGCGACTGCCCTACCCAGCTCCGGTCATGGCTCGATAAATTCACTGGGTTCATCAAAGAGCTTGGCAAGAAGAGCGAAGGACTTGAGGCAGAACGCAAGCAGCTTGAGGAGGACATTCGTAACGAGAAAGCCCGGCTGGAAGCTGAAAGCAAAGAACTAGAGGATAAGCGAGCCGCAGTAGCGTCTTCGAGGCAGGAAATCGACAAATCTTTGGCGTCGATTGAACCACAGCTCGAAGCACTCAAGGAAAGGGTGGCGGAAGCAACCGCACGGGAAAAGAAGCTGGAGTTGCGTGAGATGGACGCGCGCAGAGGGTTCGCCACACTGCGTGAACAGGATCTAGCTGGCCTGAAGTCGGACATCCAGGCCCTTGAAGCCGAACGTGACCGACTTGTCATGGAGGTCGGGCAGCAAATGGACGCGCTTAACGCGTCTCAGCGGCAAAAAGATCTGGAATTGGCCAAACGTGAGCGTGATTTGGAGCAGCGTGAGCACCAGATTAATTCCATGGAAATCTATATTGCGGGCGTTGAAGCAAGCTTAGAGAACAAGTGGAAAGAGGTCCGTAGCGCCATTGATGCTGGCATCGAGCTGGAGCGCGAGAATTTTGTGCAGGAGGCCAAGCGCCTGAAAGAGAGCAAGCAGCGCGCATCCGATACGATCAACGAGCTCAACGCGAAACTGGCCGAGTACGAGGATCTAGCCGAGATGCTGGATGATCGCAGTCCTCAGGATCTCTTGGACGAAATGGAGACGCTGAGCAAGACATGCCGCGATCTGAAAGCGCGCTTCGCGGGGACGGATGCCGATCAGATGGAAAGAGACAACCGGTCCCTGCGCACACAAATAGCAGGCCTACAAAGCGATCTGCTGACGCTTCGTGAGCAGCTGGCGGAAAACCAGGAAGAGCTTCACATGCGCCGCATGGCAGCTACTGATCTGGCCAACCTGCGCTCCGAAAAGATTGCGCTGGAAAAGGGCAACACGCTGCTTGGAGCCCGACTCAACGACCTCTCGTCGCAGATCAACCAGATTAAAAACGAACGTGAGGCCAAATCGGCCTTCCCTGCCTTGTCTGGGATGGACAAGGACGAGAGGTATCTCAAACTTCCGGTTCTGGAGCATGTACCTTCTGATCTGAAGGCGTTTGCCGACGAGCTGCAACATCGGATCGCCTTGGCAGAGCCCAACACTACCCTGTATTACCCGATCCATGAGATCCGCACTCTGCTGGGCGGTCTCGCCATGAGCCAGTTGCATGTCCTCCAAGGCATCAGTGGCACCGGCAAGACCAGCCTAGCCAAGGCATTTGCCAAGGCCATGGGCGGCGAATGTACCGATATCGCAGTTCAGGCCGGCTGGCGTGATCGTGACGACCTGCTGGGGCATTACAATGCCTTCGAGAAGCGCTTCTATGAGAAGCCCTGCCTGCAAGCCCTCTACAAGGCTCAGACGCCAGCCTGGAATGACTGCTGCAATGTGATTTTGCTGGACGAAATGAACCTTTCGCGTCCAGAGCAGTACTTCTCGGAGTTCCTGTCGGTGCTTGAGAAGAATAACAAGCGTGAGCGCACGATCACCTTGCATGAAAGCGCCATGGCGGATGCACCTGCACTGTTCGTCGAGCAGTGCATGATAAACCTTCCGGAGAACGTCTGGTTCATCGGTACAGCAAACCATGATGAAACCACGAACGAACTCGCCGATAAAACTTATGACCGCGCACATGTCATGACACTGCCGCGGCAGGATCAAAAGTTTAAGATCAAGCAGTATGAGCCGGCCAAGTTCTCCTTCAGCTCCTTGCAGCAGCAGTTCAATAGGGCAGTTGAGAAATATGGGCCTGAAGCAGAGGAATTGCTGAAAGTGCTCCAGAAAAGCCAACTGCCAACCGTGCTGGAGGAGTATTTCGAGCTTGGCTGGGGCAATCGTCTTGATCGGCAGGGTATGCGCTTCATCCCTGTCATGATCGCTGCTGGAGCAACGGGTGCGTCAGCACTGGATCACCTTCTGTCGACTCGTGTCCTGCGTAAGGGCCGGGTGATCGGCCGCCACGACAAAGGCCCGCAGGAATTGAGCTTAGTGGAGGATGCCTTGGTCGATCTGGCGAAGATTATTGGCCAAGAAGATCTCAAAAATTCCCTCGAACTGATCGATAAAGATAGGAACCGTCTGGAGCGCGGTTTGTGATGCTACTTGACCGGATAACAGGGCATAGGCTCCTAGAGCTTCCAGACCAAGTTTATCCAGGGCGCTATCGCGCCTTGGAGAGTACTACGCTCAACCGGCACAGCACGCTCCAAGCCGGCGACCTGTTGTGCAGTGATGGTACTGATCGCTGCCATCTTGACGATGGCACACGGCCCTTTATGACCCTAAAGGCAGAAGCGGGGCCCAATGCCTTTCAATTCACCCGGGCTATCCAAACGATTGTCCGGTTACAGGCTGGTCGCCAGAAAAAGACCAAGCTGCTTTCACCCTTGCTGCCAGCCGCTATGGTCAGTAACCAGAGCCATGAATCTGAACTGGAGCAGATGCTGGAGGAGGTTCTGGAGGATGGGCATCTCTATCAGATTTCCGTACAACCGCGAATGGACTTAAAATATGAAGATGATGTCACCGATGTCTCACGGGCACGGCGCCTAACCAATCGATCCCTGACTCACTTGGCTTCGCATTCAGAGTGCTGGCAGCGCGTTACCCTGAATGGCGTTCTTCCTCGCAAGGTACTGGCGCGCTTCAGTGAGGACGATTACAACATCTACGAGAATAGGGTTTACGCACGGCTCCTTGACGACCTAGAGATCTATCTTCAAAGACGTCTGGGGGAAGTGGAGGCTCTGCACAAAAACCTCGATGAAGCGATGAACCTGACCCGCGACGGATCTGACCTCTATTTCCGGTTGAGCGACGCCATTTTCACCTTATGGGGTGATGCCGAGTGGAGCGCTGAAGAAATGAAGACACAGATTGAGGCGACCAGCAAAACGGCCAAAAAATTAGCGCAGCATCTAAATAAAATCCGGGCACTCAAGCGGCACGGCCTTTACAGGAAAGTGCCGCGGTCAGCACGTGTCAGCTCCAGCCTACATTGGACCAATATTCTCACCCATGACCCACATTATAGGCATGTTGCTCAGTTGTGGGATACATTGTGCCGAGAGCGACAGAATAATAGTCGTAAGCCGAGCGAAATACTGGCCGGAAACCAAGCCCTCGAAGTGCAGTACAGCTTGTATGTCGGGCTGGTGCTGCAACATGCCTTAGTGCGCTATGGCATGGGCCATGGAGATAGTCGTGTCTCTTGGGCGGGACATATAGTTTCCATTGAGCAAAGCGGTCTCGACTGGCTTCTCCAGGTCGATGGGCAAACGAAGATTGTTCTGGTGCCTTGGGCCTGCCTGCATGATTTGCCATCGCTCGACCTACCAGCTCAACCGAGGAGAGTAGTTTGCTGGCCAGGGATCGGAGTGGAGGACGATGTAGAGCGCGCCCAGCCTGATCCTGCGACGCTGCGTCTGTCACCGATGGACCTATATGTTGTGGAGCGCATGGGATCGGTTTTAGACAGTATTCTCGCAGGTTTCCTGCTCGATCATTATGCGTACCCAGTTAAGCGAGTGCCTTCTGCCGTCTTGGCGGGCGCTAGCTCCATGGAGGGATTGAAGTTTAGCGGAAATACTTTGCAGATTCTAAAACCGCTCAGGGATAGTGATGAGGAGCGCCTCCGCCAGTTGCTGAAAGATCATGCTGGGGACGAGCTCACGAAAGAGGCCACTTCTCGCCTTGCAGAAGTGAAGACGTTGCAGTACTGCCCGACCTGCCAAGAGCCGGTACGGCTGGTCCCGCAGCAGGATGATGGCTTCAGGGGTGAGTGTGATAGCTGTGGCTGCCGGCGGTACTGGCATAGCTCGGCGGGCGGGGCTTGGCAGTATCAGCAGCATATTGGCGAATACCGCTCATTCAGGAGTGCGGGTAGGCGGGTGCTGAGTATGGCTCTGGTCAAGCGGGCGTAAGGAAAAAGAAGATCGGGACAAAGTAAATCCGCATTAGCGGCATATGATCCTCTGAGCTTGGAGTAGGCTCCAATGAAGTGGTATCCGCCCCTCGGGGAGGCGAGCGAAGTAACCCATCAGCTGCGGCGCGGCTGATGGGGCTGCTTGTTACCGCCAGGTGGCGTCACACACTTACCACCTCAATGAGCGAAAGGTCGCTCGCTGCCAACTTGGGACAGCGCGGGTCAGACTGGCCCAGTATACCGCTGTACTGATAGCCGCTGCCCAAACAGCCGCCCCTGCACAGATGGAAGTACCGACAGCCTTGGCAGGTCGAGTCCAACACCTCGATCCGAAGATTGTGCTGGAGAATGGCACCCAGCGGCTGCTGGTATAGATTCCCCATGGGATGGTCCTTAAAGCATGTGCACGAGCACACATCCCCATTCGGATAGATATAGACCTTCGCGGTTCCGGCACCGCAGTTGATCGCTGAATCCGGAAGCTGCAACTCGGCTAGCGCCTCGTCACCAATCTTATCTAAACGTCTAAAGTCGTACATTGGAAAAGCCAAGATCTTCGTCTGCCATTGCTGCTGGCGGAGCGCATACACCCTACTGTTCCACTCTTCCGTATTTATCTCCATGCCAGATGCGGCTCGGCCAGCATAAGTTGCCCTTTTGATCGCGATATGCGCCAGCCAAAATTTGTCCAGCGGTGCGAGAAACGGCTCGACATGATCAAAAAAGCTCAGGTCGATGACAGTGCTGGAAACGCTGCATACAATTCCCAGTGAGCGCAAAATGCCGATAGCTTTCAACGAGCGCCTGAAGGAGCCAGCACCACGGATCTTGTCATGCGCCTCCTCAGTCCCGTCGAGCGAGATCTGTACGGAAAGGTTGGGATAGTCTGCCCATGGCTTCAGACTCTCGATAGTAAAAAAAGAGGTTGCGCCATTACTATTGATGGTTACGTCAAGGCCGAGGTCGAGGCTGTGCTTCAGGATCTCCCGGAAATGGCGATGAATTGTGGGCTCTCCTCCACTGAGGAGGACGAGCGCATCAGGGAAGGACCTGTGTATCTCGAGTATTGTCTTTTCGATCATCTCCCGCTCACCGGTTTCATTCCGATAAGGCGAGGAGTCGCGGATGCAATGACTGCACGCCAGATTGCACTGCTCGGTTAGAACGAAATAAACCTGTTCCATCATTCGAGCTCGAGGTACGGTCTAGGCTGTAGATCCAGATCGAATGGTTGGCTCGCCGCAGATAGCAATGCATCCACTAAATGCCTAACCGGCTGCTCGTCAATAGTAGATACCTCAGGCTGAAAGGGCTGGCGGACATACGCCTCAAGCAGGCTGGCGAAATGCTCATCTTTTTCCAAACGTACCAACCAATCCTTGAGGGTCAGGGGGTACAGCCCCACCGCCAGATGCGCCGAATGCTGCACTTCAGTTCGAGTGAAGTGCCAGAGGCCACGTGGGCAGTAGAAGACATCCCCTTGCTCAATCAGCACGGAATCCCACCCCGTAAAATCATCGTTTACCGCTGGCACCTTCTGGTGACGAATAGCTTTGCAGAGCACATGGTCCTCTTCGCGGTAGTACCAACGCTTGCTTCCATGTACTTGTATGGCCAGCACATCATGCCTGTCAAAATGAGGATTAACACCCATTTGGTTGCGGGCAGTGTAATAGCCGTTGATGCTGATGCGGGTGCGCATCTCGCAAGCTAGGCTTTCCATGAGGCGCTCCAGTTTTAGGCTGTGCTCCTGGATTTTGTCAACTACCAAAGTTCCGCCGCGGGCAATTGCGTACAGCATCTTCTCCTTGTTGAGGAGGTTGTTTATATTGTTGGCGTAGCGATCTTGGTCGTCAATTAAGTCGTACTTGTGGATCGTATTGTTGTGATCGGTTATCCGTACTTTTGGATACAGCAATTCATTGCTATTTAGAATGGAATTGAAATCTTCTAGGCTGAATACCCCTTCGAATTTTTCGGCGAAACCCTTTATCAGTAGCGGTTTTTTGTTGAAGTGGTTTTTGATAAAATCATTCTTGTCGATATTATCGAAAACAAACTGAAAGGTTGAGTTCATCGCATAGCTCTATGCAGGTTTTTTGATCAGATGGACACCCATTTCCAGCAGCTTTCCAAGCTGACTGAAAGGCAGTCGATCCTCGATGTGGCTGATATCCACCTCCTTTAGAGCCGGAAGACTGAAGATCCAGTCTGGAAGGTGAGTGATTTCCGTTCGGGCGAGGCCAAGAAACTTAAGGTTCTGTGCCTGCGCTAGAGATGCTGGTAGTTGAGTGAGCGGGTTGGCACCCAGGTTCAGGATTTCGAGACTGCTCTGATCCGCAGGCCATTCGACGGAGCTTACCTGGTTGCGGTAAAGGCTTAGTCGTTTCAACTGACAAGGAAGGAACGGTTCGAGGATAAGCTCCCTGAGGTTATTCTTATGCACTAGAACGCTTTCGAGCATGGCCCCGGATTCGGCAAGGCTGAAGACTTCCAATTGATTGGCGGCAAGGCTAACCCATCGACAGGAGGGAAACGCCGAAAGAACACCGTCCAGCGTCAGGTTGTTGCTGCTGAGTTGTACTTTTTTAATCGTTAAGAAATTAGAGAAGATTTCGAACTCAGGTGGCTGCATGTGCGCATGGTTGATAACTAAAGACTGCGGATGCAGCGACTTGGCGAGCCTGACGACCTCCCCGAGCGCTGATCTGGAAATTTCATAGAGCAGGCTATAACTGCTGGCTTCATCATCGAAGTCAAGCTGCTTCAGTTCCGGATCCCAGGCTGGTGCTCTACCCAGTAGTCCAGCCAAAAGGTCGAGCTCCTTGCAGCTTGATGGAAGGGTCGCCTCAAGCTCATGAGTCACCCGGCGGGCTATCCGCGCGGCGGTGTCTTGGTCCAGCTTGGTTTCGAGAATCACAAAAGAGGTGATAGAGCGAAAAATATTGCGTAATTTTACGTGTACTGGGTAGTTCTCCAGCACGAATTCATCGGAAACATGCCTGTCACCCTTGAGAACGACGATGACCTTGCGGCCTGCAAGGTTATGAGCCGTCAAGAACTCCTTAAGTTTAGAAGTCTGAAGTTGGGAGAAGGTCGTTATCCCCCAGAATCGGCAGGATGAAGATTACCGCAGCATCCGTAGGGATTTCATGGTCGTTGGCACTTTCAAGCGAAATGATACTATTTGCCGGTTGCAATCCTTCCCGCATTAGGAGGTTTGCGAGCGAATCCTCACTAATGGAAGGCGTTCGCAGCCCGGAAACTATCTGTATTTTTCTGGACAAGCAAACGCCCTCTCGTTTGTTACTTGGCGATGTAGTCCTTGTCGCAATGGTCTGCCTCTTTCCACAGGCCGAACATGGCATGCAGGTCGGTCAGAGTGGTGCTATCGATGTCGCTCAGTCGCAGATACTGACGCTTCTTCTCGGCTACCTGCTCCAGAGAGGCATTTTCAATAGAAAGTTTTGTTTCTTGCATGATTAACTCCTTGTGCTTAAACGACATGGCTCCAACATGGCATGTGGAACCGTAACTACCACTTCCTGGCAACGGCAGGTGAATGGATTCTGGATTGTCCTTCGTGAAACTTTTGACCTAGTTTATGATGTTACATCAACCATCCCAGTAGCCCGCCGCCAATAGCGCCCAGCGCGGCCCCAATAGCCTCTCCAAACTTGCCAAACGGCTTGCCTACTTTTGCGCCCAGCGCAGCCCCAGCGGATGCCCCGCTCAGGATACGTTTCCAAGCCGTTTCCTTGATCTTCTGCTGCTGCTCCTCATTAAGGTCGATCCTTGGCTTTTCCTTCTTGGAGGAGCTTTCGCGCTTATCCGATGCGCGCGGAGACTCTTCCTTTGATCTGGTACCTGAACTGGCACCTGCACTGGCTGTGCTTGCAGTGTTACTGATGCCGATATCCTCCTTCATCGAGTGAAGAAAGGGGATGGTGGCATCGCCTTGTAACCGCATCACCACTTGAGTGAAGAACTCACCCAGCCAAGGCTTGCCATTGGGTAGTGTTTCCGAGGTGTTGGACACTGCCAGTGACGGAATATAGGAGGCATGCAGCGGGGCATAGGTCGCGATGACTTGGCGCACCAGCGAGCTACGCGTGGTCAGATCCGCAGCGAAATCCTTTGGATCAACCTTGTCGGCACGGGTGAACACAATCAGGGCATTTTCCCAGACTGCCGGGCCTAGAGCTTCGGTGATCATCTTGATCCCACGGCGCTCGTCACTGGAAACGCGCGCGGCATCCAACTCGGTGACGAAAAGCAGGCAATCAGTCCCGCTTGCCGCCTCTCGGATATCGGCAAGGTAGCGCTGATCATTGCCCTCCTCAGGCAGGTCGTCGCAGAGGCCGGGGGTATCGATGATGTTGTATTGGAGTCCGCCATGGGTGTGGGGGTAGCTTTTTACCTGCATTGTCGTGGCGGTAAATTTCCCCACCGGTGCGACTGCCGCCCCCATCAGCGAGTTGATGGTGCTGGACTTGCCGACGCCGGTACGTCCCACGAGCAAAATGGTGATGCTCTTCTTCTGATCCAGCATCCGTTGGATTTTCTGGCCGGCATATTCCGGAGTGATATTTTCGCCCACAGTGGATTCCTTTTCTGCTGTTTACAAAGACTCTCTGGCTCGTTACGGCGGTAGGGGTGCTACTGCGCAGGTGCAGCCGGGAGAAGTTGACGTTTACCTACTGACTGGCGCAAAGCTTCGAGGCGAGCCAGTTGATATTCCTTCACATGGTGCATGGTGCCGTACAGCGGATCACTCCAGACCAGTTCGCCAGTGCTGGTGCGGCACATGATGTTGCTGATGTGGACATCTGCGTCACCGCCAAAGCCAGCAGCTTTAGCCAGGGTGTGGAGCAGCGCTGCGAATTCAGGGTGCTGTTCAGCCAGGACATGGCAGCGTTCGACAAGTGCAGGCAGATCAGGCTCTTCGATGATCGGTTCGTCACCCGTGAGTTCAGCGAGCAGAGCCTGGAGGCGCTGGGTGGTGGCGTCCTCAGTATCAAGGTCGTGCAACCATTCCACTTCAGCCAGCCAGTAGCACTCGCCCATCGCCAGCGTGTCTGTATCGGAAGGGGCAACCGCGCCATAGTCGTGGATAATCCGCATGACATTCGGGTTTTCCCTGGCGGACTCTTCGACCAGAAAATTATAACCGCAGCCATCCAGGGTCAGGCGGTAGAGCTTGCCGTCTCGCTGGAACAGCATGGCGGAGGAACCATGCGCGAAGTACTCGGTCGAGCACAGCGGCTCCTGCTGCATCAGGTAGTCGAAGAAGGTGCCTTGAAACAGGGAGGTTTCACTCATGGCTGGAAAAATCTGTCCTGAAGTGTGGCAATGAGCTTGTCGGTGCTGTCGAGGTCTGACAGACGTGCAGCCACAATCTCGCCTATCTTGTTGTGGATGGCCGTGAAGCGTTGTTGCAGGGGAAGGGGCGGGAGTCGCAGCTGCAAGCCCTTCACGTCCTGCTGGTTGATGCTGGATTGGTTGACCGCATCCTTGCGCGCAGTGGCGATCTGCCTTCTCACATAGGGCTGGCCGAGCTGGTGAACCACGAAGGCAAGCTCCGCACGCGCCGTGTCGATCATGAAATTCATCATGTTCGACTCGAAGACCGTGGTTTCCGTCATATGCTTGACTAGGGCCGCCTTGCCCACGTACTCCTTGCTGTTCACCCGGTTGATGATGATGGAGTTGTCGCGGATTCTGAATCTGTCGATCTGGGCCTGATCGATATTGACTCGCTTGAACGGGTAGCCGGGCAGGATCTTGCCTTCATAGAAGCCATCGATGCGCAGTATTGGCGTGCCATGCCCATACTGAGTGGCGGGCACGTACAGGCCGTTTGTCGGTCCTTCGGTGATCAGTTCGCCGAGCTCTATGGTTTGCCATCCCAGGCTGTTCGACTCAAGGTCTCCGAACATTTCCAGAAAGGCTGCACTCAAGAAGTCATCGTTCAGCTTCAGCGACTCGCGGCGCTGCCGACGGATGCCGTCGACCTTGTCGAGTATGGCGGCAATGCGCTTTTGCTCCGCCAAGGAAGGGAGCGGAATTTCCTGCTCCTCCAGAAAGCTGGCAGGTACACGTTTCTGCCCCGCGGAGCCGGTCATATTTCTTGCCGCAACGGCTCGAAAACGCTCATTCCATACCAAGTGAAATAAGTAACGCCCGTCTATGGCATCGGAAGGGCGCAGGACGTGAAACTCTGTTGAACCGAAGCCCCATGCTGAGTCGAGCTCACCAATCAGCGTGGCCTTGCCATTCTCGAAGCAGGGCGTGATCTTGGCTAGCAGCACGTCGCCATTCTTGAATGGGGTATAGCCCTTGCGAACATCGCCGAACGAGCGCTGCTGCACTTGCAGCACATGCCCATCTTCGCTGATGTCTGCCATGGCCAGAAAGCTGACATGGTCGTCCTCTTGCAGGCCATGGTCTTTCGGCATTCGCGGATTAATTTCGACTACTGATGAAAGACTGACACGGGTTGGAGTGCTCACAGCATCCCCTCCAGCTCTTCCATCTCCGTGAGAATGCTCAGCTCCAGCGCCTTCATGCGCTTGAGGATCTGCTTCGGGTCCTCGTGCTGCACGGCCACGTGCACCACTTCCTTGTAGCGGTTCAGCGACAGGTCATAGCCCTGGTCGCGGATCGCCTGTACCGGCACGGCAAAGGCCTTGGCGGTGCGCTTGGCGAAGGCGTCCGGCGTCGCCTGGTAGCGCTTCCACTGGGCGAGCACATCGGGCAGGTCGTTGTCCTTCACCGGCTGGCGCTTGTCGTCCAGCGAGTAGCCGTCGGCCTGCACGTCATAGAAGAACACCTGCTCGGTGTTGCCGCCCTTGGTGAACAGCAGGATGGCGGTGGACACGCCGGCGTAGGGCTTGAACACCCCGGACGGCAGGGAGATCACCGCCTCCAGCTGGTTGTGCTCGACCAGCTGCTGGCGCAGGGCCTTGTGCGCCTTGCTGGAGCCGAACAACACGCCGTCCGGAACGATGGTGGCGGAGCGGCCGCCGAGCTTGAGCATGCGCAGGATGCGGGCGATGAAAAGCAGCTCGGTCTTCTTAGTCTTCACCACGGACAGCAGCTTGGGGTGGGTGCTGCTCTCGTCGAGGCTGCCCTTGAACGGTGGGTTGGCGAGGATGACGTCGAAGGCGTTTTCCTCGAAGCGCGGGAAGCCCTGCTGCGGGTCGTCCATGCTCTTGTTGAGGGTGTCCTGGTAGTGGATCTGCGGGCTGCCGACGCCGTGCAGCAGCAGGTTCATGCTGGCCACGCGGAGCATGGTGGTGTCGAAGTCGAAGCCGTAGAACATGTCGTGCTCGATGTGTTCACGGTAAGGCTCGAGCAGGTCGCCGATGTAGAAAGCGTTACCGTCCTCGTCGCGCTCGACCAGCTCCGGGCTGGTATGGATGCGGTTGAGGTATTCCATGGTGCGGGCAAGAAAGCCGCCGGTGCCGCAGGCCGGGTCGCAGATGCGCTCGTTGGGCTGTACGTCGACCAACTCGACCATCATGTCGATGATATGACGCGGGGTGCGGAACTGACCATTGATGCCGGCGGTGGTGAGTTTGGACAGCAGGTATTCGTAGAGGTCGCCCTTGGTGTCGCCCTTGTCCAGCGGCAGCTTGTCGATCATCTCGACGGCGGCCACCAGCAGATTGGCGCTCTTTATCTCCAGGGAGGCGTCGCGCATGTACTCGCCGATTTCAGTGCCGTCCAGGGTGACGGTGGCGAAGTGCGGGAAAACCTCATCCTTCATAACCTGCATCAGCTCCGGACCTGGGCGGTGGATCAGGTTCTTCCAGCGTATGTGCTGGTGGGCGATGTCGAACAGATAGCGCCCCGGCACCTTGAGGCGCTGGGCGCGCTTTTCCTCGCGGGCCTCGGTGATGTCCAGCAGACGGGCGAACATGAGGAAGCTGATCTGCTCGATCACCGTCAGCGGGTTGGTGATGCCGCCGGTCCAGAAGCGTTCCCAGAGTTTGTCGATGTCGTTGCGTAGTGTGCCGGTAAGCATGGAGTTGCCTTAGATGGATTTGATTTCGTGGCGCAGGATGCTGCGGCCGTTGATGCTGAACAGTCCGTTTCGGCTGCGTTTAAGGTCGGCACAGCGCACGGCATAGCCCTCCTGGGTCACCCGTCGGATCAGTTCGTTCTCATCATCGACCTCGATGGCGACATCGCGTTTATTACCGTCCCTAGAGAGGACAAAGGCCTGCTTGCCGGTGGCGCTATTCTTCACGCGCACCGGATGGAGGAGGTCGCCGCTGCTGTGGTGCAGGGCAAGGCGAAGGCAGAACAAGTCGTCGTTCATGGGCTACTTCAGGCTATCGATCCATGCGCTGACGATGGCACTGCGCTCGGATGGGCTCAGGGTTGCAACGCCATCCTTGACCAGTGCTTTCTTGTCGCCGGTATTGGGATTGGTTACGTAGGTTTGTAGCGATTGCTTGATGGCTGGATTCGCGCGCCAACTCAGGTTGAAGGCCGCCAGCTTGGGGAACCAGAACTGGCTGGTGTAGGGCAGATTGTCGTGGATCCACCAGGCTAGTGGGGTCCAGTCTCCGGTCTTTTCATACCAGGGCAGCAGCGTCGGGACGACGACACAGGCGGTGGCGCCGATGTAACCGTCGGCGTCAAGGTAGTCCCAGATATGGCCGGCGAAGTTCTTTTCGTTGGCGGCACAGCTGTACTGGTTACCGTTCTCCGCCCCTTTCGCGTTGACCGCAGGGCTGCGATAGCCCGAGCGGATGGCAATGCGTCCGAAGCGCTCCTGCAAAGGCTCCAGAAGCTGCTCGCAGAGCTGCTTGCCAGCCTCGATGGCGATATCTGGATTGTCCGGGATGTTAGGAATGCGCTCTATCTGGCTGATTTCCGAGTGCAGGAAATCGCGCATGAAAAAGCTTTTTGAAAGCCGGACGCGGCCGAACGCTTCGAGGGCATTGACAGAGGTAGGCTTGCTCATGCCGATGCTTCCTCGGCCAGGAGAAGCTCAGGCTCGACGCCAGAGTCTTCGTCATTGCCGGTAGTCGACGCAGGCAGTCGCTTCACAACCTTGACTCCGAGGTCGACGAACTTGTCGACGGTTTTGGTCAGGCTGCCATGGGAGCCACTCAGCGTGTTGAGGCTTTCGGCATAGGTCTTCTGCACGGTGTTGAGCTGGTTGCCCAGCTTTTCCATCTTCTCGACGAAAACGCGCAGCTTGTCATAGACGCGCGTGGCTTGCTGGGCCAGCTGGAGGGTGCTCTGGTTCTGGCGCTGGATGCTCCATAGATTGGCTACCACGCGCAGGACTGGCAGCAGAGTGGTTGCCGTGACAATCGCAATGCGCTGCTCATAGGCGGCCTGGAAGAGCGCAGGGCTGTGCTCGGCGGCCACCAGATAGGCCGGCTCGATGGGCATGAACAGGAAGACGAAATCCGGGGAGTTCATCCCAGTCAGCTCGGGGTACTTCTTGCCCGCCAGGCTGCTGATGTGATTCTTCAGTGCCTGTACGTGCGCGGCCAGGGCTGTGGCACGCTGCTCCTCAGTTTCGGCTGACACGTATTCGGTGTAGGCCACCAGCGACATCTTGCTGTCGACAATGATGTGCTTGCCTTCCGGCAGCTGGACGACAAAGTCGGGGCGGCCGTTGTCGGCGTCTTCGTTCTTAAAGTTGGCTTCGCGCTGAAACTCTATGCCCTTGCGCAGGCCGGCCTGCTCCAGCAGCAGTTCGACCTTGTGTTCGCCCCAAGTGCCTTGGAGTTTCTTGTCGCCCTTGAGCGCTTTGGTCAGGTTTGAGGCTTCAGTGGTTATCTGAGCGTTGAGTTCCATGAGTTTCCCCAGCTCAGTCTTCATGGAACTCTGGCCTTGTACTGTGTCGCTGTGTACCTGGTCGACACGCTGGCGGAACGAGTCCAGCTGCTCCTTGAAGGGTTTCAGCAAGGCATCGAGACCCTGGCGGCTCTGCTCGGAGAAGCTCTGCTGCTTTGTGTCGAAGATCTGGTTGGCCAGGTTCTGGAACTCCTGCTTGAGCTGTTCCTTGTTGGCCTGAAGCAGCTGGAGCTTTTCTTCGGAGGCCTGCTGATCCTTTTCCCGAGCGGTATTCAGCTCGGCAATGTTGGCTTGGGCATCGGCGAGGAGTTGGCGCAGATTGCCGAGCTCCCGCTCCTGATTGAGATGTCTGGAACGGGTTTCTTCCAGTTGCTGCTTCTGCTCGGCGGCCTGGCCCAGCTGCTCGCGTTGCTGCTTGAGCTGCTCCTGAGCGTGGTCGTAGCTGACTCGAAGACCCGCGAGAGTTCCTTTCAGGTCTTCCAGTTGTTGCTTCTGTTCGCCTGCCTGGCCCAGCTGTTCGCGTTGTTGTTTGAGCAGCTCCTGGGTCTGTTCGTAGCTGGCACGAAGGTTTGCGAAAGCGCCTTTCAACTCATCCAGTTGCTGCTTCTGCTCACCGGCCTGCCCCAGTTGCTCGCGATGTTCTTGCAGCTCTATCTGGGTCTGCTCGTAGCGGGCTTTCAGCGCAGAATGAGAATTTTTGAGTTCGTTGAGCTGGGTAGTCTGCTCAAGGCTTTGGCCGAGCAACTGGCGCTGTTCAGTGATGGTGGTTTGCAGTTCCTCGATACGGGCCTGATGGGCGCGTGCCTGCTTCTGCAACTCATCGTACTGGACGATTTTGTCTTGGGTGCGAGCCTGCTCGGCACGGAGCTTTTCCTGCAAGGCGCTGACGCTATTGGTCAGCTCGCCAGCGATGTTGCGCTGAGTCTCAAGCTGCTGTTGCAGTTCCTCTTGCCGATGGTGAGCTATTCCCAACTCATCCTTTAGCGCAGTACTGCGTTGCGACGCCAGTGCCAGCTCACTTTGCAGTTGTTGCTGCTGGGCCAGGGTGGTCTTCTCCAGTTCGGCTACCTGCTGGGCCGCCTTGCTGCCGGCCAGCTTGTTACCAATGAAAGCGCCCACGGCAAGGAAGACGAGAGTAACCAGTGCGATGAGGCCCAAGGCCAGTGGGGTGATAGTCATCGTTCGATCCTTGTGTCAGTGGGTGCTTTCGGGGGCGCTGCGAGCAGTCTGGGGGCGCAGGAACGGGCCGAGGATGACAATCAGCTCGTGAGCATCCTGATTCTGGAAAACACCGTCGATACCGTCTTCGTGCAGACGGGTGAAGGGCGGTTCGTAGAGTTTGTCGACGCGAATGAAACCGTTGTCGGCGATGTAGGTTTTCAGCAGATTGATGTACTGCACTTGCTTGGCGGTGAGGCTGGGATGCTGGTGCAGGAAGCCGGCAAACCGCGACTCAACATGTTGCGGATCCAGGCCAACCAGCTCGCGAATGGCGGTTTGCAGATCTACGGCTTCGTTGGGGTAGAACTCCGCCAGTACGCTCAGTTCAACGCCGGGATGGCTGGTGAGAACCTGAGAGGTCAGGCTGTCCAGCTCGGTTTCGCTGACCGGTTCCCCTAAGTGGATCTTTTGCAGTGTCGGGTTGTTGTTCAGCATTTCGGCGAGAATCTGCTTGACCTTGGCCTTGTAGGCCATGGCCTCGGTGTGCGAGGTAATGGTGACCTTGCGCTCAACCTCGTAAACGCCTTCCTTGGCTTCGGCAACGTCGATGTTCAGCGGGCCTTGTCCGGGCTCTATGCGGCGGGTGCGGAACTTGGCGATGGGGCGGATGGCCAGGCGCATGGTTTCCAGCTTGGCGATATCGGCATCTGACCACCAAGCAGAACTGCCCAGTGCGGCGATAAGGGGGCTCTGTGCCTGTACAGCCTTGATGGTGACGGCCAGTTCGTTAACCCATTCGATCACCGCTAGCTTCTTGTCTTCAAAGCAGCTGGCTTGTTGCACCAGGCAGTGCTCGAGCTCGGCGACGAGGCGGTCGAAGGCGGCGGCATCCTTGTCGCTCATGGGGCGATTGCCCATCAGCGGGGCGATGGTCTTGTTCAACAGGATGCGGGTGGCGGGGCTGAAGGCTTCCAGCACGCCGTCTTGTTGCAGGATGTGGATGTCGCGTAGCTTTTCGCGGACCTGGATGCTGCCCTGAGGTAGGTCGTTGATGTCCTGGCGCAGCAATGGAATCACGGCCTGGAAGACAGCCATATGGTTCTTCTCGACGGCGGTGACGGCCAGGGCGAGGCGGGTTTCGAAGAGCGATTGCAGCAGGGAAATGCCCTCCGCCACGTCGGCCTCTTGGTACTCCTCTTCGAAGAACTGGAAGTTGCCGTAGTGATCGAAGATGAGGAATTCGGCCTTATCCTTGCCGGGCCCGAACAGGTTGCGGCACAGCCGGGTGCCACGGCCAATCATCTGCCAGAACTTGACCCAAGACTTCACCGGTTTGGCGAACACGAGGTTGACCACCTCGGGCACATCCACGCCGGTGTCGAGCATGTCCACGGAAATGGCGATACGGAAGTCGTTGCCACCTTGCTTGAACTCGTCAATCAGGGCTTCGGCGCGGGGCACCTTGTTGTGGATAACCTTGCACACCTTGTTGCCGTACTGCGGATAGTCAGCGCAGAACACCTGCTCCAGGTGCTCGGCATGCTTTTGGCTGCGGGCGAAGATGATGGTCTTGCCGACCAGGGCTCCGTTTGCGTCCTTGAGGCCGTTTTCCATGAGGTTGCGCAAGATGATGCGCGAGGTGTCCGCGTTGAACACGCGCTTGCCGATCTGGTCGCCTTCGTAATCGATGTCCTCTGCGGCGTCGCCCAACTGCTCTTCCAGATCTGCGCGCTGTTCATCCGTGAGCTGGTCGTACTTGATACCTTCACGCAGGAACTCGGTGGTGAGGTCCTTGACCCGGAACGGCACCAGATACGGCGGGTTGTTGTTGATCGCTTCGTCGAGGCTGAACTGGAAGGTGGGGTCTTGGTCCTCGCAGCCGAACAGGGAGTAGGTGTTACGGCTGATGAACTTCACCGGCGTAGCTGTCAGGCCCAGGGTGAGGGCGTCGAAGTAGAGGAACAGGTCGCGGTACTTGTTGTAGATCGACCGGTGCGACTCGTCGGCGATGATCAGGTCGAAGAAGCCGATATCGAACTGCTCGAAGCGGTTCATCATGCTGGGATAGGTGGAAATGTAGATGCGAGCGTTGTCATCCACCTGCTTCTGCTCGCCGATGACACAGCGCGGTTCAGAGGGCAGGAAGCTCTTGAAGGCGTCCGCGCCCTGTTTGCGGAGTTCGTTGCGGTCGCAGAGAAAGAGCACGCGCTTCACCCAGCCGGTGCGCAGCAGCAGCTCGCACATACCGATTGCGACTCGGGTCTTGCCGGTACCGGTGGCCTGTACGATCAGGGCGTTGCGGCGCTGGTTCTGAAATCGCTCTGCAATCGTCTTGATGGCCTGTATTTGATAGGGGCGGTCGGTGATGTCCAGGCGCGGGTTTTCACGTTCTGGCTCAGGAGTGCGACCAGTACGCTGGAAGATCAGGAAAGCTAGGCTGTTCTTGCCATAGAGGCCGTAGACCTTGCGCGGACTGTTGTACTGGCAATCATCCCAGAGCTGCACTTCGTAGCCATTGCTGAAGAAGATAACCGGACGTTGGCCGTACATCTTCTCCAATCCGTCTGCATAGATGCGCGCTTGCTCCCGGCCTTTCATCAGGCTTTCGGCAGACTTTTTGGCCTCGATGACTGCAACCGGCTTGCCGCTTTCGTCCCACAGGACATAGTCGGCATAACCAATGCCGGATTGGGTGGGCTGATGCTGGACCTCAAACTCCAGACTCACTTCTGCTTTGTTGTCGATCTGCCAGCCTGCCTTGGTCAGCATGGTATCGATCAGCAGTTCGCGGGTCTTGGATTCATCCCATTGCAGGGCGTTGGCGGTCTGCTGGCTTCGCTGGAATGCGACGTTACGCTCTTCCGGAGTGGAGTTGGTCAGGGCAAGCTTGGCGCGGGTAGCCTCCAGCTCAACCAGCAACAGGTCAACCTCTTCGGCTTTTTTCTTGGCGAGCTCCTCGAACGCTTTACGGTCTTTCTTGAGTTCTTCGATATTGCCGGCTTGCTGAGCTGGCTCATTGAAGGCCGGGATGTCTGCGTCGGCGATGTTGAAGTAGCGGATCGCTAGGTAGCGGCCGATCTCGTGTGCCTGGCGCAGCGCCATGGCTGCACTGCGCGGATCGCCTTCCTCGCCGTGAGCCGGTCCATTGCCCTGGATGCGGAGGAAGTGCAGGTTGTTGGCCAACGCAGGGCTGGCAACCGACCGGAAGGCATCGTCGTTTATCAGATCGATTAACTGGGGGCGAAAGAGCTTGGGCAGACGCTCGAGGTCGTAGATCAGCTTGACGCTCTGCTCGCAATAACTGCGCAGTCGCACCAAGCTGCTGCCCGGATCGATGTGCAGCAACTGCTCGCTGAGGCTGGCAAGGTCTGCCAAGGCTGGGGCTGGTATGCGGAGAAATTCAAAGTTCACGGATGGCTGCTTCATAAATGTCCTTATCTACCTCTCTGCACCTGCCGTGCCAGCTTGGTCAGTCTTTCATCCAGTTGTTCAGTGTCTGGTAGTTGGCAAGCCCCAGAAGCTTGGCGGCATGTGCCTTTTTGCCGCCACTGAGGGCCAAGGCCTGAAAGATGTAATGATTCTTGATTTTTTCTATAAGTTCTTTCAAATCAATGCCTTGGCTTATGTTTTCAGGGAGCCAAAGGGCGTTGTTATCAGCTGGCGTGGGATGCTCCAGCAGCGCGTCGGACACGTCTGCGGAACTGATGGTGTCGCCCTCCGCCCAGATCGAGAGCCGGCGCAGTGTGTTGATGAGCTCGCGTACGTTGCCGGGCCAACCGTGCTGAAGAAGAATTTTCCTTGCGCCTACGGAAATTTCTTTATGTTCGTAGCCTGGAGTGTCGCGGTTTTCTTCGTTGACCAGATGCCAGAGGTGATCGATCAGCAGGTTGAGGTCGCCCTCACGCTCGCGCAGGGCTGGTAGATAAAGGGTGGCCACGGCCAGCCGGTAGAACAGATCTTCGCGGAAATGCCCTTGGGCCACCGAGTTGATGAGGTTGCAGTGGGTGGCCGCAATGATCCTGACATCGACAGGGGTTGCCTTGCTTGAGCCAACGCGAACGACCTCGCCTTCTTGCAGCACCCGTAGCAGCTTTACCTGGATGGGTTTGGGTAGCTCACCAATCTCGTCGAGAAAGAGGGTGCCGCCGTTGGCCTGCTCGAAATGGCCCGCTCGGGATGTGGTTGCGCCAGTGAAAGCACCTCTCTCGTGACCGAAGAGTTCTGCTTCCGCCAGGTCGGATGGAATAGCACCGCAGTTGATGGCAATGAAGGGGGCGTGCGCGCGTGGGCTGGCTTGGTGGATGGCCCTGGCAAACAGCTCCTTGCCGGTACCACTTTCGCCTTCGATCAGTACCGGTAGCGCGCGAATTGCGGCTTTCCTGGCCCTGCGCTTGGCGCGTACGAGTTGGGTGGAGTTACCCACGATGTGGTCGAACTCAGGGTTCTCGATAGCCTGTCTGTCACTACTCAGGCGTACGTCCGATGCACGGTAGCTGTCAGCCACGAACTCCGCTGCCAGATTGAAGGGGAATCGGACATCTTTGAGGCCTGACTCCCGGCTGGTTTCGATCAGGTTTGCCTGGAATTTACCGTTGGCCAGCATGATCCAGACGGCAGCCATGGCCGGGGTGCCCGGGCTCAGATGGAAGGTCGGCTTGGCATCGGGATGGGTATTTTGCCAAGTTTGAACCACTACCTTTGTCTCGCGATAAATCGCTGCGAAGTCGGTAGGTGAGTCGAGTTTTGCCATGTGGAGGTGAAGCTCGATCAAGCCAAACCGCTGTCGCAGCCACGCCAAATAGTGGTCAGCGCGGCCACTTTCGTAGTTGCAAAGCAGATGGGCTGATTGGAAAGCTCGCTCACTCAGTGCATGTGCAATCGGTCCCGAGCCATTCGCATCGTCTGTGGAGGCTTTGAGGTCCGTGTTGCCTATCCATGAAAACAGCGTTGCCATGTGCATCCTAGCGGAGGTTGGACTCAGGGCATTGTCCGTGTTGGACGCTCTGTAGGGCAATTGTTTAGCCATCAACATTCGTCAAAGCATCTTCGAATCGCTGCACGAACTGAACCAGCCCGATCCCCAGAACCTGGCAGATGTCGCGCAGTTGCACCAAGTCGAGCCGGCGCAGGCCGCGCTCGATGTCGCTGACGAAGGACTGCGGCCTCTCCAGGGCCTTCGCGAACTCTCCTTGCGTGAGTCCTGACTCGACGCGGCACTGCTTCAGTAGCTTGAGTAGCACCAGGTTTTCTTCGCGGTAAACCGACTTTTCCACCAAAAGCTCTCCAGGGCCTTGACGAACATGCAAGGTATATCTATTCTTCGGATATCTGATTTACAGATATTCAGATTGAGGGTCTCGCCATGACTGAGAAAGCCAAGTCTCTTGCCTCCCGGATCGATCCAGTGCTCTGGGTCGAACCCTCTACGAGACGCATCTATATCCAGTTGGACAAGGTGTTCGGTTCGCTAGAGCTTTCCCTGAGCCTCATACCAGAGCTTGTTCATGCTTGGCGGGGGCAGATCAAGGTCATGGATGCGGATGCACAGGGCGAGGCAGAGTGCCTGTATCTGCCATTGCTCATGCTGCCCGATTTTCTCGATGGTATGCCCGCTGGCCTGCTTTCGCAGGATGGTCATGGCGTTGCTGATGAGTACCAGAGGTTGATCAGGGGGATGAAGTTCACCTCATTGTTGATTACTCAGATTCGTCAATCGGGGTTGCAGATATCCATGGATAACCTTCCGGCTGGGATGTCGGAGCAGGATGTTCAAGATGTTGCCGCTTTCATTGCGGAGCAGCCGAGTAGGCGATGCCATGGATATCAGTGCTCTCCCGTAAATTACAAAATTTCTTTCAACAGCAGGCAGGTGCTGTGAGGTCGTGATGCGAGTTCTTACGGTAAGGGTTCAAAGTGTTGTGTTTCCCATTGTTCAGGATGGGGATGAAACTTATTGGCCGATTCGCTTGATCAGCGAATCCATAGGAGTCGGCTGGGGAGCTCAGTATTCGAAACTCCAACCGCCGCGCTACAACGTTCAGAATGTCGAATTCTTGGTTCCGGGAAAGAAAAGCCCCGAGTCTCATGTCTGCCTGTCGCGGTATGAGTTCGAATTCTGGCTGAAGACGATCAATGTGCGCAAGATCTCCCCAGAGGCTCGTCAGCGCTTGACTCTCTTGCGGCAGCACTTCTTCGGAAGTGGTACAAAATTTCTTGCTGCCGGTGAGGGGGTTACACAATCTTCGGCGACCATGGATAGATTGATGGAGTGGAAGCTTCGATCTCTTCCTCATGAACAGCGTGCTGCTGCCAAGCATATTATTGAGCAGCGCTTCATTGAGCAGCATGGGTGCAGTATGCGTGATGTCGCTGGGAGTGAGCTCGTGCAGGGTGTTTCTACCTTGGTTGCGATAATTTCCATTTTCGATAAAAATCTGGATGTCACCGATCTCACCGTTTCTGCACGAGTGGATGCTTTCATCGATAAGATGATTTCAGATGCTCAAGGCGGTGAGGGTCATATCCACTATGAAACGGTGGCTGCATTACTGTGTGCCATTGAGCTCGAGCAGACTCAATCCGTGTAACGAGTGGTAGCCTGGTTTTCGCAACCCACGATGTGTGGGCGCTACACAATCGTGGTGTAGAAGTCACTGGGCTTGGTAGCGGCTCCATGGCCGTTCGCAGGCTATGTCTGCGGCTTGAGTGTGCTCGACTCTTCGGCGCTACAGCGCCGGTTGCGCCTTTTGATGACAAATACTTGCGCACGCATTTGCTCCGCGCGCACGCTGAATGTAGATGAAGCGTGCCGCGTGAGTATGCGCGCGCAACCCCATACTCGCGGCGTGAGTATGGGGGCGGTGAGGAAGTTGTGACGAAGCAATAAAATCACGAAGCGCAGGCGGAGTGAGTTTTAGCGTAGTCAGAACTGTATCACCGCCGTTCGCGAAGCGGCTGCTTTGTCATCAAAATAACAATAATAAGGTGCTGCTATGTTTCCAAAAACCCTTCAGCGCTATCGAGTGCGAGCTTCTAACTTCTATCAGGCTAATTTTGGGGCGGATAACCCTTGCTCGAAACAGATCTGTGCGGCATTGATTTCTTGTGCGCCAGACTACGTGCCGAGTTCTTTTACTACCCTAAAGAGTGCCTTAGTCAATGATCAGATTGATCGTGGGAATTTTGAGGCTGCCGAAGATATCAGGAGACTTGTAAACCCTGTAACTACTCAAGGATCAAGCCTGCCCCGTAAGAAAAACCCAAAGCGAATTCGGACGGTCTCATTGGGGGACTTCAAGACTCTGAGAGGGCATCTAAATGCGGCCGGTCACAAAGATGAATTGGCAGCATTAGTTCTGGCTGGATATTTAGGTGTTCGTCCTTGTGAAATGCGCACAATCACTGTCAAAGGGAGCAGTGTGCATATTATGGGTAGAAAGAAGGATGAAAAGGGCGTGCGTGGTGCAGATCGAGTTCTAATTATCGAGCGAGCAGATCTGCTCAGATTGATCGACAGGGCTGCAACGCACATGGCGAACTGTCGGAGAAGCGATGCCGCAATAAGTGATCGATTTCGCCTCGTGTGTCGCTCGCTTTGGCCGAGACGCAAGCGACACCCAACACTTTACACTTTTCGTCATCAACTGGGCTCCGCTCTGAAAGCCTCAGGCGAAAGTTCTGAAATACTGGCCTACATAATGGGGCACCAGTCGACGGATTCAATTGAAGTTTATGGTGATAGGCGCTCGGGGGTTGGACGAAAAGTTTATGTACGGCCCGCTCCTGAGGCGGATTTTTCAAAAATTAGAACTCCGAATCATCTACCAAGATATGGGCGAGAACAGGTTAACGAGATTGATTTTCAGTCGGTGGCTAGCAAAAGTTGGGTGGATAAGATGAGAGAGGTAATGAGTCGACGATAACTTTGGCTCCCATTTGCTAAATAATCCATGGCAGGGGATGGCCTGTGATGATATACGATGGCCGGCATAATGCGTGCTCTCGCTTCTCAGCCTCACTGTGTGGATTTAAAGTGCTCTGTCACCATCATCTCGGGCAGCAATGAGGGGGCGAGGAGGGTCATGTACTCCCCTGATGTATCTCGCCATGGCGGACTCTCGTCTCTCCTGCGTCGGACTTAATTCACTATATCCATTTCTTGAATAATTGTAGGTAACTCCCCCTTTCGAGTAATTCGGCCTTGCTTGCCTGTCGTGATTTTTGTCGTTATATTTCGCGATTTCTCTTGAAATTCCACAGATTTTTTGGCGATTCTCTCCATATTTTGTGACGTGCGGTGTCATCTCTAGTTTGTATTCATCTGCCAGTCCAGAAACTAGAGCTATTGTCCTTTCCATTTTCGCTAGATTTATGGATTGTGAGGCCGAATTTCCGTCGAGTGTTGGGCCTGTGGAGTGTCTGGATTTATGGGTTTTACGCTCCGTTTTTTCCAGTTCCCTGATCTTCGTGACTCGGCCGCAGGAGCCGATGGTTTGAAATTGGCGGATCCCTGCTAAACTCAGAGCAGCTTTCTGTCTGAGCGAACTATCCATAAGGTCTATGCGGCCTGTTTTCCAAGAGAAGGCGCTTTTAAATGCATATGATATGGCAGCAAACCAGTGCGGGTCGTTGGTTGTCTTTCTGCTGACTATTTTGCTTGAGTAGCTGTCAAAATAGCCTTTTGGCCTTTCGTCGTCCTTGTCATATATGCGTTTCAGCTTTTTATGCACAATGTGCTCAATAGATTTTTTGACATACAAGACTACATGCCAGTGGGGGCAGCCATTTTCGTGTAGTTCTACTACTCTAACGCCGCAAAAGTCCAGCCCGGCTTTTCCATTTTTACTCAGGCTTTTTATGAGCTTAGAGAAAATCCCGAGAAGATATTCGTTTGCCTGGGCGGCGGAGTAGCCTTTGTAAGAACTGCTGTCAGAGTGATAGATGGCAGGGCATGTCAGTGTCATCAAAAGGGAAATAAAGTCCTCGGCGTATGACCTTTCGGCCAGAGCCTTTACGATGCGATAAAGTTCCCCTGCGTCTTTGTATGTTTCTCGCAGTATTTCTGAATAGCTTGAGGCTGTCCTCGGTGTTTCTCCATAGGAGCGTCTGGTGATAAAGCGATGGAAAGAATTATCTGTGCAAAAAGGTTGCAGGCCATCTGATCTTTTCCCTAAAACTCCAGCCATGGCGGCATCGTGCTCACGCTTCGCATCTGCGATGCCACGAAGTTTCCTTGACCAAAAATCAGTGTCTGAAAGTCTCAGAAGCCTACCTTGGTGCGTAGAGCCCTTTAGCCCGTCAAGTGAGATGCCGAAGTCATGGACTCTATCGGCGTAATTGGAGTGTTCTTGGACAGAGAGATGCGCGATTTCTTGCCGCTTGTTATGGGCAATAGAGCGAGCGAGCTCCAGAATCTCTGAGTCGCTAAGCTCGGCCAGGTCAATGGCATGGAAATCTAAATCTGTAGGCATGGAAGCACGTCATCACTGAAGATGGCTTCCATGAAGCAGCTAGGAGACTCTCTAAAAGGCTATCTTTATTCTCCGCATGACACGATCACAGCGCAGCAGAAACTAAGAGAGCCCTCTCCCCTAGCCGGGGAATTGCAGGATACAAAACAGCTAGTGATAGGATTTTTTACTCATTCACTTTGGGTTGTCAATAGGGCGTTGTTAAAAAATAGCCCTTACGAGCTCATGCGGCTTGTTGTGCGAAAGCGACCGATAATCCAGCGATCAAGCCTCTCGGCTAGGCTATCAGTGATTGGTATCAAAAAACGAACGTTATATGATGCCAGTGCTAGAAGGTAAAAGTGGTATCAGAAAAATAGGGGTGAGCTGCATGATACTAGCTTGGGCGTTGATACCGCATTAAATGATACTGCCATTCAACTTAGTTGCCGTATGAGTGGCAAAAGGAACTAAATATCTACACCCAGAAGATGGGATTGGGGCGTGGCGATCTACTTCTGTGACCCGCACAGTCCGTGGCTGCTCGGCTGCAACGAGAACATCAACGGACGGATCAGCCAGTACTTGCCCAAGGATACGGACCTGTCGGTATACAGCGAGGAGCAGCTGGATGCGACTGACTGTGAACTGAGCATCCGGCCACGCAAGCGCTTCGGCTTAAAGTGTCCCATCAAGGTCATGACCGAACTGATGGCCAAGCATCTTGAGGCACCTGCCTCGCTCCAGGAGCCGTGTTGCACTCAGCTCCTGCAATCGCCATATTTTTCATGATGCAATGTATGTGATGTGGATAGCATATTGACGTGGTCTTCTACGGATTTCCTCTTGTTTTTATGCGTTATGCACTCCATCTTGATTGTTAGTTATTGGTTTTGGTTAGCTGATAGGTGAGGGTGTTTGCATGGTTGATAGTTATGGTCTTACTTGCAGTGGTATGAGCTTGCTATCGACTGGGAGGGAGGCAGTCTCCAGTGATTTTTTGTGGCGAGTTTTGGATTGCGCCAAGGAGTATCTCGATAGGCAGAGCGGAAGGTCGTTCCCAGCGGGAAGGTTTGATTCGGAAAGTAGGTTTTTTCTTGATGATCTTCTGGGCTGCTGTGCAGATGTCCGCTGTCCATCTCTTGCATATCCATATAGCCAGCATAAGCACGGACGCAGTTTGCTGCATGTGCTTAATGAGTTCGAGCTAGAGAATCACCTGGAGGTGATTCAAACGGTTGCGGAGATTCTTCGTAAGAATGGTAAGGGCGCGGCTATTGCATTTCTCAATAAGGCTGAGATCAAAAGGGCTTTGATTCAGGCTGATCTTGGTGTCTAGGGAATGTCTGAAAAAGTCGTCATTCCCGCGCAGGCGGGAATCCAGAAGGCCCGTGGCACCTGGGCTCCCGCCTGCGCGGGAGCGACGGCAAGTGGCTTTTTCAGGGCTTCCCTAGGTCCAGTTTTGCGGAGCCTGATCTTTAATGGGAGTGGAAACTCTTCTGCTTGGGGGATTTTATGCTATTCATATGGTGGTTCAACTACAAAGGCCAATTTGGCTGAGGTGGCTTTTATGTCGCGTACATTTTTGTATGCCAGGGTTTCTACGGAGTGTCAGGCTACGGAGAATCAGGTTATTGAGGCGAAAGCTGCTGGTTTTGATGTTCAGCAGCACAGAGTCATTGAGGAGGTGGTTTCTGGTAGTACCTCAGCTAAATCTAGGCCGGGGTTTCAGAAGTTGCTAGAGAGGATGGAGAGTGGTGATATATTGATTGTCAGTAAGCTTGATCGTCTTGGGCGTAACGCAACAGATGTGCGGAAAACAGTTGAGGAGCTTGCTTATTTGGGGGTAAGGGTTCACTGCCTGGCGTTAGGTGGGATAGACCTTACAAGTGCCGCTGGAAAGATGACAATGCAAGTGATTTCTGCTATTTCCGAATTTGAGCGGGATCTGTTGATTGAGCGTACACAGGCGGGATTGACACGCGCTAAGGCTGCGGGGAAGAAGTTGGGAAGGCCTGAGGCAATCAAAACTACCGAATCTATCAAATGCCTTAAAAGTGCGGGAAGGTCTCAGTCGGAGGTCGCCAAAGAGTTGGGTTTAGGGATTGCCACTGTAAAGCGGCATTGGAACAAGATACCTATTGCTGGATGATGGTTGTTTTGATTTTGTGTGTTTGATGTTGTCAGGGTGGGGGCTCGCTATCCCTGATGCAGTGGCGCTAGCTGGTTAGGTGAGGGGAGGGGCTATGCCTGTTCAGGGTGTGGTGTTCGATGCCTTTGGTACACTGTTGAAAATACAGAATGGGCAGCACCCTTATCGACAGTTGATTAAGCTCGGTCAGTTGCGTGGTCGTCGCCCGCGACTTGATGATGTCGAGGTGCTGATGACCCACCCATTGGCACTGAGTGAGTTGAAGCGTCGAAAGAGGAGTTGGCGCTACTTGAAGGGATGCTGGCGGAGGAGGTTGCTGGTATTCAGGCCTATCCGGACGGGCTGCGGGCTGTGGAGCTACTTCAGAATTACGGGGTTCGTGTTGGCGTTTGCTCGAATCTGGCGTTCCCTTATGGTGCTGCGATTCGGCGCTGCTACCCAACATTGGATGATTATGTTTTAAGTTGTGAGTTGGGTGTAATAAAATCCGGTGCAGGAATCTACCAGCGTTCCTGTGAGTTGCTCGGGTTGGAGTCGCAAGAGATATGCATGATCGGCGACTCCCTGGTTTGTGATCGTGATGGCCCGACTGCGTATGGAATGATGGGATTTTATCTTGATCGCATGGCTGGAAAAGGGGACTTTGCAGATCTATTGAGTTTTGTACGAACTTTGCTGAAGATGCGGAATTGATCCCGCGAGAGCTTCTTGTTTCGAAGTTTATGTACTGAGCCTGCTTGGCAGGCTCAGGTTCTATTATCTGGAGGATGCCGCCTCTGAAATCCATGCGTCGACTTCGTGCTGAAGCCACCTGCTTGCACGGCCAATCTTGACCTGGCGAGGGAATTCGCCTGACTTGATTCGAGAGTAAATCGATTTCCTGCTTAGCCCAACTTTCCTGCTTACATCTGAAAAGCTGATGAGAACGAGTTCTTTCATGCTTCAATCCTCCGCAGGGTTTTTATGTGCAGAGGTTTTGGCATTTCTGATTTTGTGTTTTTCATGCAAGAGAGCCTCATTCTCGGGATGAGACCATCATGGATTTAGTTTTACCCTTCCATATCCATTCGCGATACTGCGGGTAAAGTGCAGCGCGATGGCGAATCAAAAGGCCCCGAATAACCTTTCGAGCTAATTTAATTGAGGTGTTAGCCTCTGTCAATAAGGCTGTTGACTTATTTTTTCGCCTGTGCTCCTTTTTGACAGATTGTCAAAAGTTGGATGACTGCTACGTGGGTGCTTCTTCCGTGGTACTGAATGGGACTTCCTGGTTGTTGTCTAGTAGCGAAGATAGAGCACGCTCAAAAGCCTCTATGGCTCGCCACTTCTCAGGAAGATAAGCTTGAGGATTATTCCGATAGTGTTGGACAACAACGCCTGTTAGTCCGTGAGATTGGAGTAGGTCACTGAGGTGATCTTCGATCCCGTGACGCTGCATGAATTGCGTGCAGGTTCTGCGAAGGTCGCGAGGAGTGAATAGGGGTATGGGATTTCCGTCTATTACAGCGTGTGAAGACTTCAGCCAGTCAGCGACTGCATGCCCTGGGCTAGAGATTGTGATTGGCTTCTGGCCCGTCGTAGTCCATGGCCACTTGCACTCTTCCCCGTCAGTTTTGAGGTGTCTAGTGAGTTCGCGAACTTCAGAAAGTATTTCAATGGCGCGGTCTGTAAGTGGGACTAGATGCTTCCGGGGGGTGCTTCCACGGCCTTTTTTATCGATCAGGCAGACGGTTCTGGCCTTCAGGTCATAGCTTTCCCACGGCTCCCTGACGATCTGCTCAATGCGCTGGCCGCCAGTTGCAATGGCGAACCTGAACAACCTGGCCATAATTGGGCCGATGCCTTCAGTATTTTCGATTGTACTCCAGAATCTGAGCAGCTCGGTATCCGTCAATGCTCGTTCGCAGGCTGTAGGCTCATACTCCTTGGGCAGCATTGCGACGGGGTTCTGCTCTAGTGCAAAGCTCTTACGGCTACTACGCTCCAGCGAATGCTCGGCTTTGAGGCCGTATTTGAAAGCGGCATGCAGGTAAGCTCGTACTTTGTCTGCCATGCCTTTCGATCCCCTATCCCAGATCGGGATGAGAATTGTACGTATGTCGTCAGGCCTTATATCCCTTGCTTTCATTGCCATCAGTGCGGGGTAGTTGCCCAAGAGCTCGACTCGCAGCACGCGCTCAAATTCGGCAATTTGTGAGCCGCCCACCTTGCTGCGGCGGCTATCGATGTAGTCCTGGAACAGCTCCGCGAATGACCCGCGTGCGCTCTCGATTCGTTGTAGTCGCTCGGCCTCGTCTGCTTGGCGCTGGCGCTCAATCCTTTCGAGGTTTGCTTTTGCTTCCTGGTCTGCTGTGTAAGCCTTCAAGTCGCCGTGCTGTACGGCTATAGCTGCCAGCTCCCGGGCCTTGGTGCGAATCTCGGCCAAGGTCAGGCCGGAGGATCGTGGCGTAGCTTGAAAGATGCCCAGTTTCGTTTTTGGCGCTTTGCCGGCTGTCCTGCGTCGGTAGTAAGCCTCAATGGCTCCCGAGGCTCGCCGCTCGAAGTAGATTGATCCTGTGCCACGCCCGGGTAGTGACTCGGTGGCAGTGCTTCCCGGGAGCATCGCCTTCAGCTCAGCGTCAGTGAGCAGTCGTCGTTTTGATGAGGTGTTCTGCGATCCATTTGCCATGAGATGCGTGCCGTTTTGCGTGCCGTTTCTTGCGTGCTTTCAGCCTACACAGGGAAACGAGTAAACACAATGGCAGGTTTTTTCAGTGCATAAACTGTTGTTTTTGGTGGGTTTTTTCGATTATGAGCGACGATGGGAAACGAATGAGCAACTGACTTGTAATCAGTAGGTCCCGGGTTCGATTCCTGGTGCCGGCACCATATAAATCAACGACTTAGGCTCGCAGCGATGCGGGCCTTTGTTGTTTTCGGGCCTGAATCTCCTGGTTGGGTCACTGCTTCTCGGTTGGTTGAAGCGCTGGCCGCAGGATGACGACATGCTTCTCGCCTGCCTGCGGGCGCTCTCCACGACGATGGCCAGCCGCTCTACGCTCTCCTCGACGCGGATCCACGCCAGCACGACAGGCGATTCCTCGACGTTGAGCTCGCCGGCTATGGCGCGTACTTGATTGGCCCCCCGAAGCCGGGGGGAATCAAAAAGTTCATGGCCCCTTTAGCCAAGTATCAGCAGGTCGCTGCTGGCTGCGAAGCTAAGGCGAGTGGCGTTGCCGACAATCTCGATCTGGGTGTCTGTGGTCGGATCGAACTGGCCGTTGCCGTCCAGATCGATCAGCAGGCTGCCGTTTTGCCAGGCGATGCTGTTGTTGGCGTCGATGCCTTGCGGCTTTTGAGGCTGTCCAGGGGTTTGCCATTGAGCAGCAGTTGCGCCAGCAGGTCATCGTCGAGCTGCAGGCGGCTGCCGCGGTCGTCGAACAGCGTGTCGTGGTCGCCCGGCTGTATCTCGGCGAGGTTCCACTGGTAGGTGTCGCGGCCTTTGCCGCCGTACAGCATGTCGTTGCCGGCGCCGCCAGCCAGGAGGTCGTTGCCGTTGCCAGCGTCGATGCGGTCGTCGCCGCCTTCGCCAAGCAGGAAGTCGCGGCCGTGTCGTCCGATGATCAGGTCGCGGCCGTCATCGCCCTTGATGAGATCGGTCTTGATAGTGCCCAAGCGTTCCGTGAGGGTATCTATGCTCATGTCGGTATTTCACTGTATTGATCTGCAAGTGAGGGGGCGATTGTCGCATGCCGGCAGGGGCAGGGGCAGGGGCAGGGGCAGGGGCAGGGGCCTTGCCTCGGGTGCGATCTGTCTCTCGGTATGCGTCTGGGGGCTTTGCGCGCAATGTCACGGCCGGTAGTGGTCAAGCCATCCCGTAGAGCATCGTGCGCACCATTCTGCCGCCCGCCGAGCCATAGTCCTTCACGTATCCCCAGCATTCTTCGTCTGGCATCATCTACCCACAGATCAGCCAGTCCGGGATGGCCGGGGGACGATTTCAAGGGATGGAACATGGCAGAAAGCAGTAACTTCGCCTTCCTCAGGGAACACGACCCGGTGTTCCTCCAGCTCGCCAGCACAGCCGAGCGGGTGTTCGCCAGCGACCCGAACACCACGCTGATCAAGCTGCGCCAGCTCGGCGAGGCGTTGGCGCAGGATCTGGCGGTGCGCGCCGGCATCGAGCTCGACGCCACCCTCAGCCAGGCCGACCTGCTGTACCGCTTGAGCCGCGAGATCCAGCTCGACGGCAACATCCGCAACCTGTTCCGCACCCTGCGCGTCGAGGGCAACAAGGCCACCCACGGCTTCCGCACCCAGCACCGCGAGGCGCTGGACGGGCTCAAGGTCGCCCACGCCCTGGCCATCTGGTTTCACCAGTCGTTCGGCAAGCAGGGCGGCGCCTTCAGACCCGGCCCCTTCGTCATTCCGCAAGACCCCAGCGCACCGCTGCGCGCGCTGCAGGAGCAGATCGAACAACTGCGCGGCGAACTCGGCAGCAGCCACCAGCAGCTGGAGAGCAACCAGCAACTGGCCGAGCTACTGGCGCGGGAGAAGGACCAGTACGCCAGTCTCGCCGGGCAGATGGACGAGGAAGCACGCACCTACGAGCAGCTCGCCCTGGAGCACGAGGCCGCGCTGGCGCAGACCCGCGCCGAGTTCGAGGCGCGCCTGCAGGCGCTGCACCAGCAGCTGGAGAGCCAGCCGCAGGCCGCCCAGCAGGTCATGCAGCGGACCCAGCAGGCCAGCAGCCAGTTCGACCTCAACGAAGACCTGACCCGCATCCTCATCGACCAGCAGCTCACCGATGCCGGCTGGCAGGCCGACTCGCTCGACCTCACCTGGAGCAAGGGCGCCCGCCCGGAGAAGGGCCGGAACAAGGCCATCGCCGAATGGCCGACCAGCAAGCCGGGCGAGGCGGCCGACTACGTGCTGTTCGCCGGGCTCACCCCGGTGGCCATCGTCGAGGCCAAGCGCCAGCGCATCAACATCGCCGACCGCATCCCGCAGGCCGAGCGCTACGCCCGTCAGCTGGTCATCCATGGCGAGCTGCAGCCGGCCTGGCTGCTGAGCGGCGAGGGCGATGGCTGGGCGGACGGGCAGGGCGGCCAGTTCCGCGTGCCGTTCGCCTTCGCCTGCAACGGCCGTCCGTACATCAAGCAGCTCGCCGAACAGTCCGGCATCTGGTTCCGCGACCTGCGCCGCCCGGCCAACCTGCGCCGGCCGCTGCAGGACTTCCATACCCCCGAAGGGCTGCTCGACCTGCTCAAGCGCAGCCGCGAGGAGGCGGAGGCGAAGCTCAAGCAGGAAGGCTTCGCCTACCTGCGGCTGCGCGACTATCAGGAAAACGCCATCAAGGCGGTGGGGCAGGCGCTGGCCGCCAACCGCCGCCAATGCCTGCTGGCCATGGCCACCGGCACCGGCAAGACGCGCACCATCATCGGCCTGATGTACCGCCTGCTCAAAGCCGAGCGCTTCCGCCGCATCCTGTTCCTGGTCGACCGCAGCGCCCTCGGCCAGCAGGCCATCGAGGCTTTCAACGAGGCGACGCTGGAGCAGAACCACGCCCTGGCGCAGATCTACGACATCAAGCAGCTCGGCGACATGGCCGCCGAGGCCGAGACGCGCATCCAGGTCGCCACCGTGCAGGCCATGGTGCGGCGCATCTTCCAGTCGGACAGTCCGCCGCCCATCGACGCCTTCGACTGCATCATCGTCGACGAGGCGCACCGCGGTTACACCCTCGACCAGGAGATGACCGAGGGCGAGCTGGCGGTGCGCGACTACAGCCAGTACCTGTCGCAGTACCGCCGCGTGCTCGACTATTTCGACGCCTGCCGCGTCGGCCTCACCGCCACCCCGGCCAAGCACACCAGCGAGATCTTCGGCGCCCCGGTGTTCACCTACAGCTACCGCGAGGCGGTGGCCGACGACTGGCTGATCGACCACGAACCGCCGATCCGCTACCAGACCCTGCTCAGCCAGAACGGCATCCACTTCGGCAAGGGCGAGAGCGTCAGCGTCATCAACACCGCGACCGGCGAGGTGGACGTCGCCGAGCTGGAGGACGAGCTCGACTTCGAGATCGAATCCTTCAACCGCCGCGTCATCACCCCCGGCTTCGACAAGGTGATCTGCGAGCAGCTGGCCCAGGAGCTCGATCCGCTGGGCGACGAGAAGGCGATGATCTTCTGCGTTAACCAGGCCCACGCCGAGCGGGTCAAGAACCTGCTCGACGAAGCCTTCAAGGAAGTCCACGGCGAGCAGTACAACCAGGCCGCCGTGCAGATCATCACCGGGCAGAGCGACAAGGTCGAACAGCTGATCCGCCAGTACAAGAACGAGCGCTACCCGAGCATCGCCATCACCGTCGACCTGCTCACCACCGGCATCGACGTGCCGCGCATCTGCCACCTGGTGTTCATGCGTCGGGTGCGCTCGCGCATCCTCTACGAACAGATGAAGGGTCGCGCCACCCGCCGCTGCGACGAGATCGGCAAGACCGTGTTCAGGATCTACGACCCGGTCGATCTCTACGCCAGCCTCGAGCCGGTGGACACCATGAAGCCGCTGGTCAAGGACCCCAGCGTCACCCTCGAGCAGCTGGTCAACGAGCTGACCAATCCGGCCAGCCTCGACGCGCCCGGCAGCCAGCCGGACAGCAGCCACGCCCACGACGTGCTCGACCAGCTCAGCCAGCGGGTCATGCGCATCCTGCGCAAGGCCAGCCACAAGGCCGAGAGCAAGCCGACCCTGAAGAGCAAGCTCGCCGAACTGGAAGACGCCTGGGGCGTGGCCCCGGCCAAGCTGCACCAGCACCTGCACCAGCTCGGCCCGCAGCAGGCGGCGCAGTTCGTCCGCCAGCACGGCCAGCTGCTCGACCAGCTCGCCGCGGTCAGCGCGCTGCTCGGCTCGGAAAACTACCCGGTCATCGCCACTCACACGGACGAGCTGATGATCAGGGACCAAAGCTATGGGGACAACAAGCAGCCGGCCGACTACCTGGAAAGCTTCCACGACTTCATCTGCCAGCAGCTCAACCAGTCGGTGGCCCTCGGCGTGGTGGTCAACCGCCCCCGCGACCTGACCCGCGAGCAACTGCGCGAAGTGCGCCTGCTGCTGGATGGGCACGGCTTCAGCGAAGCCAGCCTGCAGAGCGCCTGGCGCAACCAGACCAACCAGGAAATCGCCGCCAGCATCGTCGGCTTCATCCGCCGCGCCGCCCTAGGCGAGGCCCTGCTGCCGTTCGAGCAGCGCGTTGCCAATGCCATGCAGACGATCTACGCCCTGCAGCCGTGGACCCCGATGCAGCGCAAGTGGCTGGAGCGCCTGGCCAAGCAGCTGGTGCACGAGGTGGTGATCGACGACAAGCAGATCGGCGAAGCCTTCAAGAACGACGGCGGCAGCAGGCAGCTGGACAAGCGCCTCGGTGGCCACCTCGCCGTGGTGCTGGAAGCGCTCAACGACAATCTGTGGACGCAGGTGGGCTGAGACCGTGCGTTTTGGTTCTATGAGCTGCTCTTTTGATTTTGAATCTGTATTGACGTAATCAAAGTTTTGGCGCAAAAGGTGTCCTTTGTCCTGGGACAGAGGACGCGCGCTAGGCGTGAAAAGATGAAGAGTCAAGACCTGCTTCTGGTGTTCAAGCTGATCAGCCTCGAACAGCGCGAGAAGCTACAGCAGCGTTTGGAAGGTGATTCTCTGGCGAGAGAGTCGATTATGGCGCTTAACCTTCCAGAAAACTGGAGAGGTTGGGATGATCCGATCGAGGAGGATCCCCCGCCTAGGGCTGACAGTTACTCCGTACGGGCGCTGGAAGCTTCCTTGGGGGTGAGCAAGACGGAGGTTGCTGCGGCGTTGAAGCGCTGCCAGGACGTTGGACTTCTGCGTCTGTCCCCTCAAACACAGCTACCTCACGTCAACCGCAAGCCACTGCTGGACTTCGTCGAGTACGGTCTGCGTTTCGTGTTTCCCGTGCGCCCAGCCGAGATTACGCGCGGTATCCCGACGGGCTTCGCGGCCCCAGTGCTGGCCGGCAAACTCATGAGTGGTGGTGACTCTATTCATGTCTGGCCTGACGCATATGGCAATCGCAAGGGGCAATCGGTCAAGCCGCTGTTCAAAACGGTACCAGGGGCAGTGAAAAAGGACCCTCGGCTGTATGAATATCTGGCGCTTGTCGATGCCGTGCGTATGGGCAGCCCGCGAGAGGCACGTTTAGCCATGGAAATGTTGAGAGATAAGGTGCTGCAGTCATGAGTGGTGCGCAGAACATCCATATGCTCGAAGTGGTTGCCCAAGCGCTTGGGCCGGAGCTTTGCGAGCAAGTGGCCTTCGTAGGTGGGTGCACCGCGGCACTGCTCATCACTGATGAGTTCCGTCGCGAAGAGGTGCGCTTCACCGATGATGTCGACCTGGTCGTCCATCTGACGGGCTATGCTCAGTGGCCGGGACTGATGGAGCGCTTGCGCCAGAAAGGTTTCATGGAGTCACTGCAGGACGAGATCACCTGCCGCATGCGCCTTGGTGAACTGAAGGTCGACTTCATGCCTGACGACGCCAAAGTGCTGGGTTACAGCAATCGCTGGTTCCATGATGGCTTTGCTGAAGCCCAGAATTACACCCTACCCAGCGGGATTCGTATCCGACTGTTCACTCCCCCCTATTTTCTCGGTACCAAACTGGAGGCCTACTACGGTAGGGGAGCTAGTGATCCGCTGACCAGCAAGGACCTGGAAGATATTCTTAATCTGGTAGATGGCCGCGAGGAGTTGCTGGCAGAAGTGGCTGCCAGCCCCAGCGAGCTACGTGAATACCTCACTGAAAAACTCGGGCCATTGTTGGCTGACGGCGACTTTGCCTACCTGGTTCAGGACGCCGGCCGAGGTAGCCCTGAGCGTGAGCGAATCATTTGGCAGCGTCTGCAGCAACTGGCCGGAGTGAACAGCTGAATGACGGCCAGCATGCGTTGGTGCACCCGGGCGGGTGCTATTACTGCAGACAACCGCGATGCGCATGCCTGTGCAGAGCGGCCGGAGGCCGCCCTCTATCTGATCGCCGACGGCAGCACCAGCCGAGCGCATAGCGGCGAGCTGGCTCGGGCCCTGCTCTTGCATCTGCAGGCGGGATTTCTTCTCCTGCCCGCGCAGGAGCTGCGCGATGCCGATGCTCTGAGGAGCGCACTCATCCGTCTGCTGGCTGATGCCCGCAGGGCGCTGCGCAGCAACTATCCGCAAGCGGCCTGCAGTTACCTGATGCTGGTCCTGCTCCCCGATGTCGCGTTGTCCGTCCATGAAGGGGACTGCTGTCTTGGGCGGCTCGATGAGAGTGGGGGCATTCACTGGCTGACGTCTCCTCATTGCCAGGCCAACTGGCAGGGCAATCTCCGACATGCCGAGATCGCGGCAGACCCTGCCCGCCATCGACTGACCCGCTGCTTCAGTGCGCGGCGAACGCCAGAGCCACAGGTCGAATGCTGGCCGTTAGCGAGTGACCAGCACTGGCTGTTGGCCAGCGACGGTTTCTGGGCCAGCCTTACCGGGCAGGCTCAATTGGCTTTCCTATGCGATGGCGAGTCGCCGACAGTCCTTGTCGATGACGACATCAGGGGGCCTCTAAAAACCGGCCTCCTCACGGTAAAATCGGCGCGCCCTTGATCCTCCGGAGCCCTGCCCATGCTCAGTCTGTTTGCCGACCAGGAACGT
>LNAP01000457.1_pt1 | contig 45660 bp, 46 predicted proteins | sample 602601 | NCBI WGS metagenome assembly LNAP01 (sample SAMN02440304, study PRJNA202911) | soil metagenome | biome: Subtropical and temperate rainforests or woodlands; isolation source: soil samples (1 kg each in a 20% v/v slurry with milli Q water) were... ...
ACAGCGCTTTGAACTATCGCTCGCCGAGGGAATTCAGGCGCTTGGCAGCAGCATCAATTTAACAGGGAGTTGGTGTCCGGTTTTGTAGGGGCAAGTCCATCAGGCACTCGCCTAATAACAAAAAACAAAGGTGCGTCAGCAGACATCAACCCCATCTGTTCGCAAGTTTGGCGAAATTCGATAAACATCCAAAGCATTTTTGCCAACGGTGTCGTTATACCTATGTTGAGCTTTTGACGCTTTTGTCGATTTCCAGTCTTGGCAGCGTCGTATACCAGTCGGTACGCCAGGTCAACATTCTCTGGCAAACGTGGGTCTTTAAATGGGAACAGGCAGCTCTTGGCATTCAACTCGATAATTTCGGTTTGTCTGCGAGCTGTAAGGGATCCGAGGACAGTAAGAAGCGATCCCAGCAGAATACTATAAAGCTCAAACAACCCTGGTCGTTTTCGCAGATCGTTAAAATAAGAAGCCTTCGGGAAACGTGAAAATCTAATTCGCCATGCCCTCACGCCAAGCTTTCGCATTGACTCGCTATTCAACTCAATGACAAACTTATTGAGCTTAGAAACCCGGCGAGTTTGTGGAAGGTTTTTTGCTAGCATGTACTCCAAAACGAGCAGTACAGAATTCAATATATCCTGACCATAGTTCAAAACAAACTCGATTGAACGTCCAAGCCCTTTCACCATTACGGGTGCGGGTAGAGAGGCAAAACGCCCAGAGGTTTTTTGGATAGTATCTTTGTACAGATCCGAAGCGTCCAATTCAGAAACACCATCCGTATTGAGTCCCGCATCTACATAGTTCGACTTTATAATCAGTGTACTTCTAACGACTGTCACGTGAGTTGCGAGGACCGATAGAGCCACTCCATGTTTTTCCGGAGTTGATACCGGTACTCGCGGATATTCGAGAGAAAACGTGTTGGGAAACCGGAGTTCCTCAGGCGTGCTTGTGCATATAGCGAGTCCGTGGAGCGTATTTTTGTAGGTCTCCTCAATGAAATACTTATCATTGAAGCGTCCACCACCTTCACCAACCCAGAACATGTTCTCTATTCGAACTATTGCACGCGCCTTTTTGAGCTTGTCATCACTCATTTGAATGATGCGATTTGTCACTTTCGGAATATCTGTGATTTGTGGCCATTTTCTACAGGCTTCTTGGTAATCATCATCGCTCAAAAGCTGTATCTTTTTATCGAGCCAAAGAGTCAATTTGTTACCATAATCATACAAATAATACGACACCGGATTCAAAGTTCTTTTAGTAAGGTATCCTTTCAACGCGTCAATGGTGATATGTGTCAATCCATACTTGCCAATATTGAATACGTCGTCACTTAGTAGAATCCAGTCAATCAACTGGAGAGCATTAGCGACTCTTCGCGCTTCCGTAAGCGCTTGCTTGCGTGAACCTTTGTTATACCTAGGGTGGATCTGCACGCATATTAAATATTTAAACCAATTAAGCACCAGAATGTTTTTAGGATCAGTCAACAAACTACCGTCTTTAAGCAAGACATTGAAGCTTATAGTTTTTTTGTATCGATCAGACTTTATACCAAACCCACAGCGCCATACATCGCTATAAAAATTAGTGCCTTCAATCAGCCAATTTGGCATGTCTATGTTCGCGTCACCTGACAACCCTAAAACCATCAAGTCTCGTATCACTAAACGTGCCTCACCGTAAGAAAGCGCCTGGGTGTGTTCGATACGAGCCTGCAAATTCTCTCGGCTCAAGCCAGTGATACTCTGTACAGTTGGCATAATATATTTCATCGCAGCAGCCTCGAAATAATCAATGATTTTTCAACACTAACAACTGCTCTAAGGATTTTGCGAACACAGTGGAGTAACTAGACTCCTTAAAAACTCGAATCACTTCAGGAGAGCACGCATCGACAGCTCCACTTTCATGAAGTTCAACCGACATCCGAACGAATTTCGCAGTCTCATACCAGCTTCGAATTTCCGTCGTGATTTGCCATCCATTCTGCATAATCCTTTCAACGACATCGGCGAGAGTAATCAATATGCTACAAAGCGTCGAAGAAATTGGAACTATAACTTGGCTGTATGCTGGCTCGTAGATTTCGCCATTTTTAGTTCCGTAACGACCAACATTCAGATACTCTGGAAACGGTTTAAGCTCGTGATTCCGTAAAAAATCGAGTAATTCGTCTGTAGTTCTGAATCCCAAAGCTTCCAACGCGCATGGCTTATCCTTTACGGCAATGTAGATAAGTGCGGTTTGAAAAATCCTAATCCATCTATCTAGGAAGAATTCAAGTATCTGATCAGGTAAGTAGTCTTTGAGAAGCTCAGGCCTGTAATGATCGTGACCTAAAGCCTCAGCCATTTTTCGAACACTACCAGTTTCAAAATATACTTTTAAACCTGCTGTCTTTCGTACGCTCTTCAGAGAAACGCGATCAATTGAAAATGATCTCGGCGCACACCCATTAGCTGATAATTTTCCTAGTGCAACTGTAAGCGCCGAGTTTTGATATTGATGATAATTCAACGGGGGCAGTCTCCGAATCCTCTTAGGCTCTCCGCCGCCTCGATCGCATCCAATCAGCAGGTAACGCCAATCGTCATTTCCCTGCTCCCTCATGTATTTGCGCGCTTGTGCTGTCAACATAAGCATATCCAAAAAAAATTGCCTGCTGTCGCTTGATAAATCTATATCCTGTTGCGACCTAGCTGGACCGCGCCTGGCTTTTTCCCCCAATGCCAATGTACCGTCGGAGCGAAGACCATATTCTTGGTCGTATTTATCAACCAACTTCAACTCCAACCACCAAGATGGAGTTATCTTAGGTTCGATAGCCGAAACACCATATATGAAGGGTAGCAACGTGGCGTTATCAATCAGGGACAATTTTTTGGGCAGCGAACCAGTTAATCCGAAAAAGCGATATCGCTCTGGTTTTTGGGAAACGGAATAACCATATGCCTCCCAAGTCGCGCACTGGTTTTCAAACTTTAATCTATCTGAAATATCATCTTCAAATTTCGATACCTTTCCTCTTGATGCCGCAGAAATTCTACGCCGATGATTTTCCAACGTAGCCAGTCGTACTTCCTTACACGTTTCCATCAAAAAATCTAAAGTCCCAATGATTTCTCCGTGAAGCAGCACCAACGCTTCGTCATCGTTAATTTCTAATGGTATTGGAGTTAGTAGCCTCACGAGCTTTTGTTTGGAGTTCGCGTTATGTTTGTCTGTCGCTATCGCCCCGGAATATGCACCCCGATGAAGCTGATATAAGGGTTTTGCGATCAGTTTTTTATTGGCAAAAAATTCTATTGCCACTGTAGTAATTAAGTGCCAATTTTTGTCAAACTGCCTAAGATCTGAATCTTCCGGGTTTGCAATAAGATACTTCGCCAAACTTAGTTCGTAGAAATATTCATAAAAGCTATTAACCTCCTGCGCATTTTCCAAAAGTTTGAAATGAGCCAGGGTCGGAAAGCATTCACATATTTGGACAATCGTTTTGTTGATAGCCTTAAATTTGTTGCTTAACGTTGTAGAGCGGTAGGTCCGAGCAAATTTAACCAGGCACTCATGAAAGCGCTCTGTCAACTCGGAACCGTACTGACCGTAGAATTGACATAAATTTATATGATGGGTATTTCCATTCTGGGAGATGGCTGGCCATCCAGAGTAGTACTTGAGAAGCTTCTTATCTCGCTGCAAGCCAATATAAAGCCTGACACAACGTTCAGACTCTCGCTCATCGTAAGTCCATTCAAATCCATCATTCGAAATAAATATAAAAGGTAATCCGGAAACAATCGTATTATAGAACCTACTTATTTCCAACCTATTTGCGTCAGTCTCTTCAATCAAGAACCCGCGAAATGCGTGAACCATCGATATTGTGAATGCGCTATGGAAGTCTACGCCTACGATGTCTATGAACGCATTGTAAAAAGCACAAGTAATCGCTATGCGTGATTTATCTGGCTGCGTTCTCGCTAGAGCGGTTGTAATCAAATCCAGGCAATGTTGCCTGAATTTGTTGAGCGGATACTTTGAGATGTATTGGGTCCGAATCATAGCCTTACCTATTATAGCGAGTAGTATCTGCATGTATTTTTAGTCAAGGGCGCCATTAGCAGACTATTTATTTGAAGCTATTAGTGTGCAACCGGCGACCAATTGATTGATAGCAAAGTCTAACTTCGCGAAGTAAGCAAATTTATTTTTCGTTGACTGTGACTTGGGCGATTTCGGACTGTTCGACATATCACGACTTTGCGGAGAGCATGCATAGTTAATGTCTTATTATTGTTTTAGCCTTTCATATAATTTAATGAAAATTACAAGTAGCTGAATTTCATAACTGATTTAACCCGTTCGCTGCGAACTACTGCAATGGTCATCACAAAAAAACCACTCATTTAGCGCCACACAGTTGACAGAGTAGACCTATAGACTTTTAGCGATCGATAGATTGCCGCTTTGATGAACGCGATATTGGATTGACGAACGGTCATATTTCCCGACTGGAATTTGACAACACGGAACGTAATTGATGGGTAGTGCACTAGATTAAATAGGATTTTCGAACCACATCTATGCAATTTTGTCTGTTTCGGACGTCGTTGCACTGCATCAGGATCAGTTCATTTATCGCGCCCGTGCTTTTATGGTTTGCGGTTCGCTAAGGTTCCAAGCAGTTTCATCTTAGTGTCGGTTGGCAACGGGATTCAGTCGCGCGGGAAAAATACGGGGGGATTGAGGTACATCTCCAGTCGCAAAGTCGGAAGCTAAACTCATGATTTATAGAGATATTTAAAACCGGAGTATCAATGAGTTGACGGCGTATCCATCGAAGGCGACTCGATTTATGCCGCGATACTCGCGAAACTACCCAGGGGCGCGCGGAGATATGAAGGGGATCGCTCTGTTTAGATATGAGTAGTAGGGGACAAGGCTCTTGCTGTGTCATAGGTGCAAGCGCCCCATCATCGGCCTGAAAATCAATCAATCCAGGCATTTGCCCGTCGCAATTCTTTGTTCAAATGCACCTCCACTTCACTGTATCCGATGAAAATCCGTCCCCCTTCTTCAGTCATCGTCAACGCTTTGATCTCTAAAAGCTCGCTTCGAGCTAGCAAGTCGGATAGGTGATTTACGTTGTCGTCGTTAATCAGTTGCTCTCTTATTTCGCGCTCATATCCACCACCACAGGCTCTGATCGAGGAAAGGATATGATCAAGGCCATAAACGGAAGGTGCAGACTTTCCGAGCAGGGTGAGTAGGAAGAGACAATCTGTGCCGGGCGCTGCCCTTTGCATCCAAGCCAGAGCTAATAGCGGCAGATAGCCCTGAAATGACCCGTTGAAAATGGGGACGATATCAAACTCATCGTGCCAACTTCCCTCCAGCTCCAACGCTTTTTCCAGAATCTCATAGGATTTGGAGTCGAACACATCAAGATAGAGTACTGCCATGATTTTCCCCTAGTGTGGATTGATCTACTTACTCGATCCAATTACGTCAAAGAAAATATAGCTCGGCGCGTGGGGTATGCAATCCAACTAATTGGTACACGTCGTGTACTAATTAGTTGATACGAAATTACGGGTAGTTGCATTAGTGGCATGGCGCACCCTACCTTCAGTCATGAGACCGAAAGGGCTGTTCCTTCACCTCGGGGTGGGAAATCTACATCAACTTCAGCGTTTATAAGCCTCAACACGTTGACGGTTGCATCGCATCCGGTGATAGCTGATATGTCTGCTCTTTGTTTCTCAAGGAGGATGACGCGAGATTATCTTGCCTTCAATCAACCGATTATCTGGAGCTTCCTGTGAAAAACGTCTTTGGCTTGAACGTGATTTTTTCAGCGTTTACCGCAGCACCAACTGCTCGTTCGATCTTTGAGGTCGACAACGCTTTCAACCCTTCTCCGTCTGTCGTGAGTCCGGCTCGCATGCAGCGTCGGGCTGCACGAAGCACTGAACAGATTGGCGAGGTTCGTAAAGCGAGTTGAGAAGCGCTTTGGGTATGTGACGCAACCTCTCGACCTGGCTTAGCCCGAATTACACCGGGAGGCAGGGCGCTACGCGGGTAGTCGCCGCAATCAAGAGTCATCATTCGTGAGCTAGGCTGTCTGGTCGTACATTCCGTCCGCCACCTACTTATTAAGCGCTCATGTATGGAAGACATACCGAACATTCCAGAAGCCATCGGTGACTCGCCCGAGGACACCATCACCAGGGAGTCACTGTACGAGCAGGCTTGGTCGACTCCAATGACCAAGATCGCGGAGCGATATGGTGTTTCTTCTAGCTACCTCGCCCGCGTTTTTACCAATCTCAATATTCCCCGCCCTGCTGCCGGGTATTGGGCGCAGGTTGCCGCAGGGAAGAGTAAAGCTACTCCACCGCTTCCGGAGGTCCAGCCAGGCGCTCTCGTAGCTTGGAGCCGGAACGGCGCGCCCGAACAAATCTCACGATCACTCCCTACAGCCCCCGCAAAAAGCCGCGGAAGATCATCCAGTCGCGTTGCGTTGCTCCCTCGCCGGCATCCGTTACTGGTGGACATTGAAGAGCACTTCAAGAAAGCCCACGAAACCGATGAGGGCTATCTCCGACCCTCCAAACGATCTATGGCAGACCTGCTAGTAAGCAGCTCGGGAGTAAGCCATACCGTCGACTTTGCCAATCAGCTGTATCTGGCGCTGATGAAAAAGGGTCTGGCGGTTGCACTCTCTGATCCGACTACTCACATGGGCCGTGAGTCCGTGGACTATCGAGAGAAGGCATCAAATAGGTATGTGCACCCTGCCCTCTGGCGACCCCAACGTCCGACGGTCGTATACGTTGGGACTGTTGTATTTGGCCTGTCTATTTATGAGATCAGTGAATACGTTCACGTAAAGCGCCCGGATAAGAAATACGTCCGGCTGACGGCGCTTCCAGTAAGCAAAAGACGATCCGATTACCCTGATGGGTGGATGATGAGCACCGATATGCCCAGCGGTCGTCTTTGCTTACAGGTGTATTCCCCGTACTACGGTGTGGAGTGGGTTCATCGTTGGGTTGAAGACAAGCCTGGCGACTTGGTCGGCAAAATCCCAAGCATTGTGAAGTCTCTAATTGCCGAGGCCCCGGTTCTAGCCAACAAGGTTGAGGTAGAACGGATACGGAGTGAGCAGGAGCGTCAAAGACAACAGCTTGAGTGGGAGGAATGGCGGAAACGAGACGACGAAAAACGCAGACTCAAGCTGATCCAGGACAGTCGTGACCAACTTGAGGTGGTCATTCAGACGTGGGCGAAGGTGAACAGTATTAGGGCTTTCTTTGATGACATCGAGCAATCCGCGAACCGTCTGGATCCAGATGAACGAAAGAACATATTGGATCGACTGACTAGAGCAAAAGATCTGATTGGTGACTTGGATGCTCTGAAGCATTTTGAGGGTTGGCATCCTTCAGAAATATAGAAGTCTTCAATCACCTTGGAGTTGGGCAGCGATGGCGGTAAAGCTCGACTGATGGAGTATCTCCGCGTCTTGGTGTAACCCGTAGCTGTACAGCTCCCCCAGTCATCGCGCTCTCCACACTTGGTTGCTCCGTCTTTTCTCCACGAAGTGGCGGGGTTGCCGATACCAGACTGGAGTCCCGCGACCGGAACTCGGATACTGAACGAAGGATTCAAATGATGGGAGCATGGCCGTGGAAAAACACCTCGTAAGCGACGCCTACCTTCGACAGCCGTCGAAAGGTTTTTTTGACGCGCTTGCCTTATGGCCAGATTTGTCCGCTGCTGCTGACCTCATCCACGGCAGATTGGACATCAGTTTTTATTACGATCTTGCCTCGCTACTGGGGCTCAGTCCCAAAGGCCTGTTTGTCTTGCTGAGTATTCCAGCTGCGGTTCAGCGCAGGTGGATAAAGGCTGGCCAGCTCACGGTTAGGGAAAGTGACTATGCCTACCGTCAGGCCTTGGTTATACGGGATGCGCTTGCGCTGTTCGAAGGTGATAAGAAAGGGACCGTGGTATGGCTAACGCAGCCGAATCGCGCACTGAACCGGCTTGCGCCAGGTCGATTGCTCAGTACGTTTGTAGGGATGGACACCGTTACGAAGCTGATCTGGAAGATCGAAAACGGTGTCTCTCTTTAAGCGGACCCCACATCAATGTGCGATTGCCCGGGAATGCCTGGCGATCTGCGTTCGAACTGGCCCCTCGGTTACGTCGCGGCGAGCGACCGATTGCATCGAAACAGGGCCATGGGGTGACCGCTCGCCATCAGATTTTCGCTCCGAAGGCGGCATCGCCAGCGCAATAGATGAAAGCTCTATCGAGTTTTTAACTCATCCAGCTCCTTCCGGACTCTGCGCAGAAGAGCCTCATCGTCGGTTTGGCTGGTATAGGCTAGCGTGAAAAGCGTCAAGGGATGGACGTGGAGCAGATCGGCGAGTTCTTCCACACGCGCCCAAGAGGGTGCTTTGGCTCCATTTTCCAGTCGGCTGATGTTCGACTGGGCCAGACCAAGCGCATCCTGCGGCATATCACGGGCCAGACGCACGGCCAGTAACGCCCGACCAAAAGTATGCTTTTGCTTCATTTTTTCCCTTGGCAAATAACAGCCATAGGGCCACAATGCCGCGAAACGAGCCATGCCCTATAGGGCATATTTTCAGGATTATTATATGTTTGAAACCTATCAGGAGTCGCGTATTCCCCCGCCTCCCTTTTTTGAAGGCAACACCGTGGAATGGGAGTTCGTGGCGCTGTCCCTAGATCTGCCTTGGTTCTATGTGTCCTGGGGTTTTCGATCCTCTGCTCAACCTAGCGAAGCAAGAGTCCAATTAAGACTAATTCCCTACATTTCCCTGCTGCGAAAACACCTTGAAGAGAGTGATCCCGAGTACTTCGTGCAGGACATCCAGTTGGTGTCCCCTGCATGGCTCAATCAAACAGAGCGCACGAAGATGCAACCACTTGTGAAGTTGATCTCTTATGAAGAACCGTATGGGACCGGCTTGAGCAAGACCGAGTTTGCTTATGAGGTTGCAGGAGGCGCTCGCTATCCAGTGGGACTCGATTGGGAAAAACTGGAATCTGTGCAGATTCTTTTCGAACGACAGCATTTAAAAACGTTTTGAGTTGAAATTCACGCTCGGCACCCGTGAGCCTTACCATAAGGCGAATAGAGCGATGTACGTCCTTCTCGGTCGATCAATCCTCCAGTCCAAGTGCAAAATTTTTAGCTACTGGAAATCTTTGACCGAAATTATTGAGATGCGAACTAAACGAAGCTATATGACGCGAGGAATCAGATGAGCCCGGAACGAGAAGAGATGCTTTGCAAGCCCAATCTTTCCCTCTTCCCCGATGCGACAGTCGTCAACAATCGATATTTTTGGGGATTTGAATGCCAGGATGGGTGGTTCGATATTCTGAATATTGCGCTGTCGCTCGTTTCCGCCAGGTGCGACATCAGTGACTGCGAACAGGTGACGGTCACTGAAGTGAAAGAAAAATTCGGTGGACTCAGGATTTATTACCGGGGCGGTGATGATTTTGTGCATGGCGTCTTCAATTTTGCTGAAACGATATCCGTGAATGTGTGTGCGATATGTGGCTCGCGCGTGGGCAATCGGCGTATGCACTATCACCACCCGCGATGCGATCTACATTACGGTGATTAAAAATTGAAATTGGCAATGGCGAACCAAGTGGGCTTGTTAGACGAATTACACAGCCAACTTTCAAAAAACGCTGAATTGGTAGATTTAGAAAAGGTCCGTAGCTATGTTTCTTCGCCCAGGCTCATGGATGTTTACGTGAGGCAATTCCCAACAGAAGATCAGTTTTTTGTGGGGGACTCGTTTTTAGATCAACGAACGATGCTTGCCGATTCACTGCAACGTACGTATGGGATTTCTTTGCTGTGCTGGTCAGTACTCCAAACCGATGTTGACATTGTCGAGGATTATCATTACCGCGACAGCAGTATCGCCAAGGTGCAAATTTGGCCCTTCGACCCCTGCTCCCTCACTGAATCTCAAACACGGCTTGCGGTTGCGCTCTCTTATACAAGCCTTGAACTGTACGCAGAGCCGAGGATTATTGGATCGCTAAACGATATCCTCGAAGACATCGGTTTTTTTGTAGATCCCGAGCGCTACTGATTTTTTGTTCAGACCCTCAGATCAGCGAAAAAGCACCTGTCCATCACCAAGGCACGGCCTGGGCGTCCAATCTCCAACGCTGCCCCCTACCCCACGGGCCCTTTCCTTCGAAAGGAGGGTAGCCGCACGGCTTTAAGGGCACTACCCGGCAGGGGTGCACTACGCTGTGAGTTAATAGCCTCACCGATGACGCAGACAGCAATAGCCTGGAGGGTCCGATGAAAAAAACCGCACCCGAGAATAGTGATCTCGAACAAGAAAATGGTCTGCCTGATTTTGAGCGCTTGATGCACATGAAGGCACTTAGTCATGAGCGGCTCGCCTACCAAAGGGGGGCATGGCTCGCAAAATACGAGTCGCTGACGCCGGAGGAAAAAGCCATCGTGGACGCAAAATTCCATAAATTGGCTATGAAAATTGCAGCTCAATTTGGCCGTAGTCGCCCTTTCATTTTTGAGGGCAGCGACAGACTGCAAACGATGGAAAGTGACCGCGATCGATCTTCTGAGCCGAAATGAACTTCCTCGCCCCGATCGCCACATTAGCGGCAGGTGGCTCTGTCTAATAATGCCAGCTCTTCCGGGACGGGAACATTGGCTTGTCGTCAGACGGCATTAGACTCGGTTAGAAATTGATCAGTAACTTTGCGCGAGGATTTTATTAGTGAATTGTTAGACAACCCAGCTCTTTTTGGGCAATAAAAATGGCGGTGAAGGATCACTTGCACCGACCAACCCCATTCAAGGGAAGTGTGACTTTACTACAACCACATCGTTGAAGAGAACGATGTGTACATGCAACACTTGTACAAGTGTTACCTGTTAGGTATGGCCGTCAGCGACGAGAGCACTGACAACCGAATATTCTCGGTCTCTTTCTGAGTTACAGTTCACTCTTAATGACTTGGTTCAATGGTGACTCTTATATCCGCTCATTAAATCACTCGCCGATATGCATCCCGCGAACCGAAATTGGGGACGCTGTTTCGCCGCCTTGCATGTTCCGCCCAACGCCGAACCTTTGAGGGGGCCTTAGTGCAGAGTCCCAGGTGGCATACAAGTCCCTGTCGATAGGCACAACTGCAATGAGGCGACTGTCCGTAACGTCCATCGTTTCGAAGCGTTCGAGTAGGTGACGTTGAGCTGCGGAGCCGCCTACCAGCCCTGGCGCAAACGCATGTCCGCTGCAAGCAAACTGTCCAATTGCAGCGGTTGGATTTTTCAGGGTCGTCCAATCCTGATGGAGCGAGGAGCGAGTTGTCGGACAGGCATGGTGCCTCAGCAGCACCTGGCATTAATTGATCGCATGATAAATAAATACCTCAGATAGGAAAAAAGTAAATAGTCGCCCGCTGATAATGTGAAGAACGAGCTGATGCCCTCGTTGGGGCGCTGAAGGTGACCGCTCCGTCCGGCATTAGGAATGGACTACGGTCGAGCGCGGGCCCCAGAACCCTTCGGGTAAGAGCAGCGGCTGTGTCAGTGCCGGACGAGGAGATTTCAATCAACACATCGTTTATGGCCGGAAAATCTCGTGATCAGTGCCTGCCGCGTAGCCTTCCAGGCTGACATCCACCGCCCTGTCCAACCTCAGCAGCGTTCGTTGCTCAGCTGCGCCCTCAACATCAATACAGGCTAGCGAGTCAGCGAAAATGACGATCGCTTTCTGGCCTGTTTTGGAGCTGGGATAGATGATCCCATCGATCTGAGCACCCTCCTCGGTTCGGTAGACATGCCGAAAGTATTCGGTGACGACCTGAGTCGGCACGTACTCAGCATGTGCCCTGTCGCTACGCTCAATAGGCTTGGTGAAATCGGTGATGAAGTCTCTCATGAACCGATAGTAAGGCCGCAGCTTCTGAAGCTTCGGATCGAACAGACTGGGTATGAAAAAGGACTCAGAGAGATCCACCACTCTCAGAGCCCTAACCGCCGAAAACTCACCCGAGGCAGCTTTCTTACCGGCCTCACCACAAGGGTCGTAGGTTTCACGGATAGCGGTATCCAGATCGAACGCGCCATAGAACATTGGAATGCCGACGGGGCTCATCCTGTTCGGCATATTGGCACGCTCGGCCGGCGGTGGGCCTAAATCCTTGGCCAGCGTTTTGACCTCATCCTGATTAACAATCCGAACTCGATAGATCTTTTCTCCTGCCGGCACCGTGTCGATGAGGCCTAGATCTCTCACAATCCGACCCAACGCCTCCAGGATGTCGACCGGGTTCATCTCGTCATGCTGATCACCTTCATACGACGAGTTAACCGCCTTGTAAAATACGAACCTTGCGGTATGAATGATGAATTGACTGAATTTCTGCCAACCGTAAACCAATGTCCTGTCGACGGGGAGCGTATAGGGATCTCTCCTACACCATCCGGTGTCATGAATGGCGCCAACAATCGTGTCGGTAATTTCTTCTGGGCAGTTGGGGCCGACGTCGTAGAACAACTCCCAGGTGTTATACACGTCGCCCTGCCACCCGCCCTCGCGGGTCTCATAAGGCAGACCTTCATTGGCCGGGTCGCCCCACTCCAGAGAGAGGCTGTTCATGACATGCTCAATCACGCTATCCATCGCGGAAACCCGGACCTCCCTTTGGCAGAAGGTGCATGTTCCAGGCTTTCGATCCCTCTTGATGAACCTTTGCAGGCCTTCGTCTCGAATGCAGCGCTCACAGACATGGATTTTTCCAACGCTCGAGTAACCGCGCCCCATCTCCTCTTCCCACATCCTTTTGGCACCGCCCAATTTCTGCCCCCTAGTGCTGTCTTCGTAATAACTCGCCAGGCTGTCGAAAGCCACCTACATAACAGTGCTGTGTCTGCGAGAGCATCCACGACGGTAGTCCGTTCTTCAATGGCAGTGTAGAGATCAATTCAAGGCGCTGACCCAACCAGGCCACAGTGTAAAGCCGGGCATGCGCCTGCGTTTTTTTGGCTACAAGTGTTTCGTACGGAGCCTGAAGGCATTACCTCATACCCGAGAGTTTTCCGCGTCATCGAACTTGTCGACGGAGAGTAGAGGCAGGATTGAAGTAGACAAGGTGCATGCTGGCAGACCGTATGAAAATCGCTTATAAGAAGAGCCTTCAGTCGGCTAAAAACCACTGAGAGATTAACGCGAAATGAGCTTGGTCGTTAGATGTTGCCTAGGGCTGCGAAAATGGCACATACGAAAATGGATTTAAATTTTTGCAGAAAATCGGATAGGGGCGCAGCGTGAAACATATAAACCTAATGTCGTTGATACAGGCAAGCGACTCATTGGGACAAGGGAGCTTCGATAGCTTTTTGAGTCTTCATGGCATAAAAATAAAAAAAGCCGAGATAGAGGATTTAAAAGGCCTGTTAAACGCGCTGTATTCATTGCCGAGCAGTATAGGAATTTTTGATGCATTTTATGTGGGTTACAAAATTCCACAGATAGGCAAAGAGTTCGATTTATTGCGGTTTGGCAAAAATTTCGTTGTCAATATTGAGCTAAAAAAAACTTGTACAGAAGAAAAAGTACGAAATCAGTTAATCAGGAATAAATATTATCTTGGTAGCATTGGAAGGCAAGCATACGGGTTCACATATGTGTCGGACGTCGCAACTTTATACCATCTTCAAGATAATAAAAGCCTAGTACGTATCCATCTTAGCTCGTTGAGAGATTTGCTAAATCAACAAGAAGTAAACCGTGCAGAGGTTGTTGATGATCTGTTCGATCCATCGGACTATCTGGTTTCTCCTTTTAATTCTACTCGCAAATTCTTGAATAATGAATATTTTTTGACTCATCAGCAAGAGGATGTGAAAGATCAAATCATAAAGTATTTGGCTGGGCCGAAGGCAGCCAAATTTATCTCGGTGATAGGCAGTGCAGGCACGGGAAAAACTTTGCTGATATACGATATCGCTAAAGCTTTGAGGGGGGCTGCGAAGAATCCGATTATCATTCATTGCGGATATTTGAATGAGGGGCAAGAAGAACTAAAAAGAAATGGGTGGAGCATCGTCCCAATAAAACATTATGCAAATTACAATTTGGCTTCCTATGACCTGGTAATTGTAGACGAAACTCAGCGTATATATCTCAGGCAGCTCACGGATTTTGTTCAAAAAATCCAGGCGTCATGCGGTAATTGCATATTTTCCTATGACAAAATGCAAACACTGTCACATTCGGAGGAAGCCACAAATATTGATGCAAAAATAAATGATATCAAAACATTGGTCACACATAAGCTATCGGAAAAGATAAGAACCAACAAGGAAATTGCAACTTTTATAAAAGTGCTATTCAATAGCAAAAGAAATCTTACCCTATCAAGTAAAAATAATATTGAGATCAATTATTTCAAAAGCCTAGAGGACGCAAGATTTTATCTGTCGGTATTGGATAAGGCTGGGTGGGAGGTTATAAGATTTACTCCGTCACAATATTCAAAAGAGCATCATGCTCAGTATTCTGAACAGTCTAAAAAAACCTCACACCAAGTAATAGGGCAGGAGTTTGATGGAGTAGCTGTAACTATTGATCGGTATTTCTCTTATGATACTAATGGGGAATTGTGTTACAGCGGCGGAGCATATTACCATGCTGCTAAAATGCTATTTCAAAATATCACGCGCGCGAGAAAAAGGTTGAATTTAATAATTATTGATAATGAAGAGGTACTGAGTAGGTGCGTATCAATCCTGCAATAAGTCGCCGAAGAGAGAAGCAGAGACGGTCAGCGAAGTCACAAACAGGAGGTCTTTTCCAAATTAGACGATATGTCAGTGCTTATTTCAAATTATGAAGTTAAGCAAGTCAGTAAAACTTAGCGAAAACTCATTGCGACTGGGGCGAGTTAACCAGTCGCAGGCCGATCTGACAGCCAGTGTAGTTCAGAAGTCACGTTCGATATCGAATCTTATCTACAACCCCTCCTGTAAGTAAGGATTTCTTTGAGGATCCGTAACACCTCAGGAAATCTTCGTCAAGCTCATTAATTCGCTCGTCATGATAACGCGAAAGCCACTTGTACTTATCCAGCACCCTCTCTTGACCCGCATGCTTATCTAGATTCCGCTTGATCAACGAACTGTGTCTTTCTAAGAACAAAATATATCCAGCCTCCGGATCATCAAGCTCACTTTGAATAGCTCGAATATAGTCGATAAAGTAAAGGCCATCACCGTCCTGCCTTATCAATTTATGAATGTATTTTAACTCTTCTTTCAAGGTATGGCTTTTTGAACGCATGAGGCGATCAGATTTCAGTACCTCCATCCATTTAGGGCTGATAACAATTCTAGGGAATATAGCTTTTTTTGATTCTAGTTCGTAAGCGTCGACCATTGCCGGCCCGAAAACGCGCTGATCTTGATAGAAGATATCGCCAAAGGCAACACCACCACGCACTACAACATCGTTATCTATTAATTCACTCTGCGCATGTACCAGCGCAAGTAGTTCATAAAACAGTAGACCTATTTGATATTCTAAGTTTGCTTCGGAGTCTGTAAAACTCATACGTATTACACAGTCAGAAAATGTCGTAGCGACTGGGTGGTAAGGATCGTCATCGGGATCAGCTGTAGGTGCGGCGTATTTACTCATTTTCTCCAGAATAGAGTTGATGGTTTCGGCGCTGTCATCCTTTATTAGGCTTCGAAATCCCAATACGTCCAAAAATGTAACAATTGCATTTCTATACATTACCTACTCTCTGTATTGGGTTAATAGCACAATGATTTGGCACTTCTTAAGGGCTTATTAGGCAACCTCATATCCATTTTGCCATCACTCGACGCTCCCTATCTATGCTTAATCCCACGTCTCTGCACTCGGGCTTCAGCCGGGCGCCACAGGCAGAAAACGGCCGATTCTGTTGAAAAAGTCGGTCTGCCCAAACTGCCTAACCATTGACTGGTGAAAACGCCTTTTTTTACTGCTACGTGAAATCCGAGTCCGGAAGCGTCTGCCAAAAGTGAAGATTTCAATCTCGGACTCGTACTCTTCTGATGCGCAAACCATGGCCGACTTTTCAACAGAATCGGCCAAAAGCAGCCGCTCGCTATCGGCAAACCTCCGTCGTGCAAGAGCTGGCACTTTCCGACCATTACTCTGGCCGACGCTCCAGGACACTCCAGCAAATCGTGAGTACGCTGGCAAAGCACCTCAATATGCAGACGACCTATGCTGACACCACCTCAGGCTTTCAAGTGTCTGGCTGACGAGACCCGCGCTCGCGCCACGCTGCTCATCGCCGAACAAGGGGAATTCTGTGTCTGCGAATTGATGTGCGCCTCTTGAGGACAATCAGTCCAAGATCAGCCGTCACCTGGCACAACTGCGCAGTGCCGCTCTGCTATTGGATCGCCGACAGGACAGTGGGTGTACTACCCCCCCAATATCCCGCAAATACGCAATCGCGCATGACGGGCCAAAGTACGCGACTCACGTACTCTCGATCATTAACTCTCCACGCAGCGACACGGGAACGTTGTAGGTAGTCCGTGACGTCTTGCGATGCAGTAAATTTGCTGCCTGCTGATCGCCATTTTTCACAATCGTAGTCAAATCGAATTTTGCGCAAATGCAAGACGTCCATCGGTTGCTCTGATATTTGCGGGGTAAGTGCCTTTTCTTCCATGCCAGATGGCATCGGTGGTTCGGCAGCGGCTGATACATTGCTGCCTGCTGCAATCGCCAAAATGAGCGCTACAAACATCCGTTTCATGTTTTTTTCCTATTTAATCCGGCTTACAGATCAGGCCTACTTTCTTGGCCTCTTCGCGGGCAGCCTTATAGCCATCCAACGGGTATGCCGGCCACCCAGAGGGCATGCAAAACCCCTGACGGCGCTCCTGGGATCGGAACTGCGCATGCCAGCCATCGTTACGGTCGAAAACCCAGCCGAATAGTTCAGTAGCTTGAAACTGGTCGTATGTGATATCGATGATGAAATCACCGACCTCAAACCATGCGTGGGTCGCTCCGTCTTTCAGCTTTGGGTGACGTGTACCGCAGACGTACTCCCCTTCATACTGAAGCGTTTCCCAAACTACTCGCCCCAAAATGTCGGAAGCGACCCCGCACGCGCCTGAGGGAAATCCGTTAAAGGTTGAGCCCTTCGCATCAACGAGGCTAATGAGCCCAACCCTGCACGCAAGGGCCACCTTCTCAAGCTCTGTCCTGATTGCATTCATGGTCTAATCCGTGTTCGAGCCCTTTGGCTTCGAGCCAAGTTCTTTAGACCTGATCAAGGCATCCAAATTTGGCACGACATTGGCGTCGAGGTGATCCTGCATTTGCTGGCTCAGATGGTGCTCGCTGGGAATACTAATGCCCTCTTGCTTCGCCCATTCCCGCAAAACGCCCAGCAATACCATGCTGACGGTCTGACCATCATCCATGTACTGGAGCAGGAAAGCCTTTAGCCTCCCCCGTCCTTCATCGGAATGCAGGTCAAGACCTCCGGGCACATCATGTAGCCGATGCGCGATGACGTTGCGATACTGGAGGAAGCGATCCAACTTGTCGTCAAAGGTGGGATGCAGGTCTACCCGCTTCCGCAGCGCATTGAGCAGTTGTCCCAAAGTGGCTTTTGAATGTCGCTCAAGCAGGATCTGAAGCTGTTCCACAGTTTGCAGTGGCTCGCCGTGCAATGGAAACGTTAGGCAGCTGCTCAACAGACGCTCGACACCCTGCCCCGTGATCACCGCAAGGCCCAATGTCTTCAGCACATCGTCCTGCACAGGCTTATAGCCCGATTGCGCTTCATCTTTCATGATCAAGTCAGTCCTTGATGTGCTGGAAGCCAAAGCGGCAGCGTCTACGGCCTCAGCCCCACAGATGCGGGACTTGGGCGAGAATTTCCTGTAACTAGGATTACCCTGCGTAGCGCTCCCATTTTTGGATTGCTGCTCTTGCTTCTACCTGGTCGACGCCGCTTACCAATGAATCAGCAAATGCCAAGTGGGCATCCATGTAGCGGTCAAAATCTTTCTCCGGAACACCATTTTTTTTGTCCCCATTTTTTCGAACCACTTGTAACGTAGTCCGATGATCGACTTGCTCACCGCTTCCCATGTCCGAAGCTACCTGGCAGGCGTGCCCACGAGTCGAGCATATCAACACGCTTTGGCGCCTTCCTCTCCTTCGTAGCAACAGGCTTCACCGGCACTTTTGCTTTAAATTTCGCTCCTGCAAACTCTTCCACACTTACCTTAAAGCTCATATGCGTATTGGGAGGTTTCCCGCTCCTTGCGAAGACGGTTCCCTCCGGCCCCATTTTGCTTGTTAGCCCAAGGCGTTCACAGATCCATGCTGAAACGAACAGCTTGAAGTCACGACCTTCGAATACGTTCACCAATGCACCAAGAAGGGTGTAATCACCATGCTTCTCCGAATGCTCTATACAGTGCGTAAGCGCCTGGCTATACAGGTAGGACATGAGAACCTTCTTTTCGTCGAGAAGTGTTCGTACAGTACCTTTGCTCAGGGCTACGATTTGTTTATATGAGTCCTTCATACTGCTTCCAGCTCCTGCCGTTCGTGTATTGAAGTCAATTAAACCTAAAAAGCAGGGTTTTGAATCGTCCATCGTTTCGTAGGCAAACCATAACTCAATTTTTGCCAGAAGCCACTAGGGCAGATGGTCCGCTTTTGGCCGTTTTATGCCTGTCGCGAGAGGCAGAAAACGGCCAGAAGTGGACTTTCGCTAGTGGCTGGGATCGGACCTTCCCGCCAAGAACATTTCGATCAGAAGTGACCGCAATGCGCGCCGACACCGTGAATCCAGTCCGCCGCATCGAAGAACGGCAACCTCGGGAAGATAGCGGTCAGCCGTGACTGACCGCTATCTTCCCGAGGTTGCTCATGACTGACTTACTGCGCATATCGTCCAAAAGTTACTGCTCGAACGCACTTAGGTAATAGTGCACGATCGTTACCTGCTTAAAGCGATCAATACACGCTACTGACTTCGTAAGATTATCTTATTTCAAGAACTTTTCGTCGGTGAAAGCATTGAAGTTTAGGGAAGCAAATGATGTGCTCGAATGTGACTACACGCATGCCTGTCAATATTGACAAAGCCTTTTCTTTCATGGGCAGAAAGCGAAGCATTTGTTGGATGGCCATAACCTGCGTGCGTGCCCGCAGAAAAAAATGCTTGTGACTCATCAGGAACCTTAGGCCAAGGCATAACTGAAGCACTAGCCTCATCACCGTGATGCGGTACAACAACAGCATCAAATCTCGACTCTGCCAATTCGGCTATTGATAGATTTCCATCGACAGCCATTCGATCATATACATAGTCACCTGGATAAAGCGCTTGTTTCTGCTGGCAAGTCACAACGACGACTAAGCTTTCACCATTTTTATCACTAACAGAAGGGGCAGATCTGTGAATTTCTAAATTATCAGTTACTGCAAGATGAAATGACATGTCATGAATGCCAACTACTTTTTTCTTCACCACTGGAGAGGAAAACGCAAGAGCCGGCCGGCCTGCCGGCAGATAGATTATTTCAATTTGCGCCAATAAATCCTCATCCCACTCTAATATTCTCCAGTGGTCACTATCTGCATGAGAGATGATCGCAACCAGCTTCTCATGCCCTGCTATAGCAGATCTAAGATCATTTACAAACGGTACACCAGTACGATGTAGCTTTTTCCTATACACATCACGAGTCACAGGCGTACCAGCACCTGCATCCAGCAGATACCCCAATTTATCATTGGAAAGAAGTGAACACATCCCCTGCCCTACATGAAATGCAGTCAGTTTGAATTGCTTATCCATCACGGGTTCAGGTGCTGGTAAAACGATATTGTTCAGTGGCACAGGGTCTACTGCTGGACCTTTAACTCGTTTGACTGAAGAAACGTTTAAATACTTCGGCTCATCAGAAGTGAACGCTGAATAAGCGTAGCTCCCGGTCGCAACAGAGGAAATCGTATATTTAATTTCCCACCACGACGTGCTTGAGTCGTCCTCAAAAACCCTATCCTCACTCCAAAAAGAACGGGGTCGTGGAGATATGGTTAGATTTCGTCGGTGTGAAAATTCTGACCCCCAGAGATCGGAGCCACCAATATCTAGAATGTAAATTGCACAGCCGCCCTCCAAGTTGAACGCAGCACTTTGAAAGCTACTTGGTGATACGGCGATGAGCCGGACGCAATTTTGTAAGGGGTAGTAATCTTGGATGGTAGATCCTTGTTCAATTTTCGCATAAAACATATTGCTTGGAAATTCTTCGGGTGAATAACCATCTTTAACTACATCCCCCATGCAAACCCCACCCCTTCTCGCTGATTATTATTGAATTATACTGCACTTAACTATGGTAAGGCGTTTTTACACTCTGGGCCAGAAGCGGTTATTCACCTTTATCGGAATTATCAAGCACGGAAAAGCCTTTCCGTGCCTAAGCTACCTTGGACCGCTTGCCTCCGATAACAACTGGATGTCCTGATCTGAAAATGTCTGCCGCTTTGGGACGAGTTGCCACGAAGTATCGTCTACCTCAAGCTGATGGACTGGACAGTCCAGATTCTGTAGCTCCAGAAGCGCGATAGGGTCGTGGATCAAGGTGTTCTTAGCCCCCAGGTAGACGCCAACGATCGGTACCTCACGTCTATATAGGTGCAGCCCATACGGCAGCTTGCCGCCTGAATCGTATGACCGAAGAGGGTCGGCTTGAAAGACGTGGGTTTCCTCGAATAGGCTGTCCGCGATCTTTACGATCCGCACTTCTTCCTCGTATACCCAGCTGGCGTGCTTTGTCAGGAATAGGCGACGAGCTAGTGCCTGCTGTTCGTAGGTCTGGCTGCCCGGAGCCCCAAACCCTTGCTGGAATACCCGTAGCAGGGTTTCCATGGTTTGCGGCGTCACCTTGAACGGGGATTTTGTGTGGGTGTATATGACTTCGCCGGTATCTGCGGGAATGAGGTTGTATTCCTGCGAATTGAGGAAGTCACCGCTGACGTCGTAAGCAATGACCACACCGGTATGTTCCCTGCCGTAGTGAGCCCACATTAGCGGGTTCAGTGGGCTGCGAGTGAGGCTGAGGATCACCACCTGTTCCTTCAACTGCTCGATTTGATGTCGCAGCGTGTGCAGCTTCGACATCGGCCCGTCGCCGTTGGACAGAGCGGTCAGCTCGAAGGGGTCATTGAAGTTCGACGGTGTGCGGAACCCCAGCCTACGGCTGTTGAGTGCCGCCCGACCGCCCCCGGCGTCATAGTATTTATAGAGAATCACCGTATTTGCCTCCCTGTTGTAGCCGAACGCCGAATACTAGCAGTTCTCTTTGTGCTGGTAGCCCTTGATCTTGGTGTGACGCGCGGGTATTTATCCCGATCTGAAAGCCCTTTTATCAGTTGTCACAAGCCATTATGGCAAGCAGTCCCGGGGCTGCTGGATTCCGAAGGCTAGAGCCAGGAATTTGTCCAAAACCCACAAGAGACGGCCTACTTCAACAGCGCGCCAGGAAAACCCGGTGCACGTTGAAGCTGCCATTCAATTTTTCGGCGTGCTGTGGAAATAATATCTGTAAACAATAGGCAGCTGGACTCGCCACCACCCAGCGCTTGAACTGACCAACGTGCTTACTGATAACTCCCTCAGTTTCAGAAGCAGATCCAAGACGTGTAGCTAAATCGAAACGATCACTGAGCAAGTCCACTATCTCGTCCGAGAGCGTCATGTCTAAGATCATTAATGCTTTGCCCAGTAGCTGAACCTCGCCACCCGACATCCACGAAAACGGCTGGGATCAAGACGATCCCAGCCCCGAACCATACTGATCATCAAATCAGTGCAGTTGCGCCATGCCAATCGGCCCGAACAAATTTCTTAAAATTATAAGTGCCCAGATTCAAATTCTGAGCGTGGTCTAGAACAATTACTTGAGGATAGAAGCCAACCTCCGCTCTAATTCTATGTATTTCTCGAAGAAGAGTTACGTAAAGTTCCTGCACTCTATCCTTGTCCTCGCTGGACGCTGAGTTATCATCAGGAAAATAGACTTGGCTTGGTTGATCCAAAAACAAGAAACTAGGAACACTCGAATTTGGAGCGTTGCAAAACAAACGCAGCATTCCCATTGATGCGGCCATGTGAAAAGCCAGCCAGTTTGCTCCGCTCCCCATATCCGACAGGGCTACAGTTCCAAAAGTCTTATCGATATGTGTAAGACTAAGCTCGTCAAGTTTCATTTTCAGATTAGGCGGCCGAAAATCGTCCTCAAAATCTAGATGATGACAGAGAGCACTCATCCACTTACTTAGTTTCGCCTCCGAATCTGAAATTGACTTAGCAAAATCGTAATCCGAAAGTTCCTTCTTAAGTTGCTTTAATTCCTTACGCAGCTCTTTCAGAGCGAACTCATCCTCAACGCCGACATCACCTACAACCCTTACCGCAAAGTCTATCTGCACTTTGTAGTAATTCAATGCATCCGAAAGGCTTTTATATTTTTTGAAATTCTCTTCGAACACATCGAGTGTTTTCAGCTCATCTTCGAGTTTTCTGATTTTAGAAATCAGTTCCCTGCGATTTGACCGCAATGCTTCGATCTGCTCAGAATCGTATCTCGCAAAATTTGCCATCGAAGCAATTTCCGAATTGAGGCTTTCCATTGCACTAACATATTTACGAGACTCCTCGAGCATCGCCGGGACATCTTGGCTGCACACGGGACACGCCACCACATCGTGGGCGACGGCTACGCCTCTAGCCAAATCATTTTTGTGATGTACTAATGTCTTGCTTGCATAGTCCCTTACAGTTTCAATTTGTTTTATTTTTTTATTAACCCCATTTAGCTCAAGTTGTTTCTCAGCCAATTTCATGGCTACAGACTCATACCGACGCGTCGTATCGGTCTTTAAATAATAGTCATCTGATAATCCTGGCAAATTTTTGCATGCGATCAACACGTCTCGCACTGTCATCAAATTTGGAGGAGTAGTATTAATCAACGCGTAATAGTTCTCTATCAGCTCTTTAAGCCTGTCACCATACTTAGAACTTTCCTCCGCGTTTCGTTCGGCATCTCGTTCCAACCGCTTAATCTTCAAGCTCAACTCATCAACTTGGCGCTTGACACTAAAATAGTTATCATTAACCAAGCCCATAAAAATGGGTACCTGGTCTAAAATATCTTTTCGCTTAAATACATCTTCCATTTTAGAAAACAGGGCATGCTTACTGGCTATCAGATTTTGATACTGATAAAGGAATGGGGTCATGTTTCTGATACTTGCTTTGCCCGATTTCCGCTCCGCATCAGCAGGACTCGGATTGACGACCCTCAATCCGATATATCTTTCGATATCGTCCTGACCTGCTCCTTTAATTTTCAACAATGGAAGATCATTAAAATAATCAACATTGAGCTTGTGGATGACGGTATAGTCACTTTCAAAACTTACATATATTTTCGTCGCCCCATCAAGCTTCCAAGCAGGCCTTGCGATTATTAAATAACCTTCCTTTAATCGTAGCACGATGCAAAAAAGCTTGGCGTATGATTCGATCTTGCCTTTTGGGATGGTATTTAAGCTAGAGCACAAACAGTAATCCACAATTTCAATCAAAGCGCTTTTCCCGCGCTTCGATGCACCGGTGACAATGTTCAAGCCTTTTGTAAGTTTTAGACAACGGCTTGTCTCATCGTTACCAAAAATGAGTATTTGCTTTATATAGCAGTTCATACTTTGAAAACTCCAAGCTTGTAGAAGCAAGCCGCAAGATCTTCCTTAGAAAAAATCATTCCTAAATTTTGTGATGCCTTAAAGTAGTTTTTTGCAATATGACTCGTATACGATTCTTTTTTCGGCACATAACCAGGCGCATTACTAATTTCCAGTCCGAAATCATGCCCTCTTGCCGAATACGCCAATATAGCAAGCCGGCTATACTCAGAATAGTTATTCACAGCTAGCTGTAACGCCGTAACTCTTCTGCGCTTTTCATTGGAATCGAGAAACGCCGAGTAAATGGTACTTGTACTTTTAAGGGCGACTAGAGGATCGCGAGAATCGCGACGTAACACTAAAGGTATCATCAGATAGACGAGCTGAAACGGGACAGGCCTGGCATAACCATGCACGAAATGTTCTATAAAATCGGCCAGCCAAAAAGGACTGAGCGCAAGGGTGATTTTTTCGTCAATCATCGATATCTAGCTCCGTAATACGCCAGCAAAAGTCGGATGTATTGACATAAGAATGCAGCATTCCTCTGTTGAATTTTTTGGCTTCTGGACTCCCATCGGCGCCCCCTGCTCGTACATTTTTTACTGATGCTATATAAAGTTGACGTGATGCCCTCACTAAGACATCCTCACTTATAGGGGCTTTAGCTAACTCCAAGCAACTGCTGACCTTATCAAGGTCGAGATCAACTCCAATCCCCTTCTCAGTTTTTTGAAATTCTTTCAAGACAAAAGGATCGTCTTCAGCGGTAGTGCTAACTGTAAGAGCGTAGTAATAATAATCTTGAGCTGCCGACACCACTTGTTTTTCGTAAGGGATAAACCGAATTTGCTCAATGCATCGATGATTAAATACTTCTTCATCGCACTTTGCACTTTCGAGATCTGGATAATAGATCATTCCACCCTTGTTCACCACGGCGGTTTGAGATATCAGATAGTGCTCCACTTCGTCGCGCTCTATATCCCACGCGGTTGTTGCAGTTACGCCTTTTACAGCGATCATCCCTAAAAGGGATCTAATCATATTAGCTCTAGACTTAATAGGCACGGCCATTAACGCATTGTGCCCTACCAACCAATTATATAGCTCAGCCGCTCGACTGGATGAATGCTTGATCGTTAGCCTTTTTAGGACACAGGCTAGTTTTTCTGGATCGTGTCCAGCGGAAAAATCGTAGGCTTTCTGCACGAAAGGAAGAATTGTCTTGAAAGAGTCTGGCTCATCAAGAATTTCGACTGCTTTCGCTTGAAGATACTTATATCTGTCTTCGGCTGATAAAGCGTTCCACTGACCAAGCAGGGAGTCGTCACGAACAATCGAGCTTGTCAACAGTACGAGATTTGAAAAGGATTTTAATAGCTCATAATTTTCGATCCAATTTTTGAGCGTTTTCCAAAAATCCACATGTGTGTCAATTAATACATGATCGGGGTTGTCATGATGCTTGATTTCGTATTGGTAGTCAGCTGTCGTGATATCGCCCAATAGCTCAAGATTAATTATTGCGCCAGCGGGTGCCTCAAGGCATATTTTCAGCACCATCAAATACTGATAGAGGTTACCAAGCTGGCTCAGTGCCGCATTATTTTTCGCTGGTGAAGCCATTTTAAGCTCCATCTTTGGGCAAGCTCACGCCACTCATGATTTATTTCCTAGTCTTGGGATTGCCGTAAATATTGCTTCCACAATTATCCCAAGGTCCTTTTCTCAAGTCCTGCAATTAAGCGCAATTCGTAACCAAGATGCCAAGCCCACCCCCTGGCCCATTTTCGGCTCGGCCGGAAAAAAAACAAACTGGCACACCCGCGGATCCTTACTGACCAAATCAAGCCTACCTCACAGAGATCTGAGTTTTTTCACCACATCCAGTGCCCCTACGAGCAGGTTGGAAGCATGCTCAAAGTTGTCCTGCTGGCCCTTCATTTCATACGCCCACTTTGTGCCATGAAAAAAATTGTTCCTGAATCGGTACACGATTAGAAGAGAAGCACTCACGCAGTTAATCTGGGCATCGGCGTTGCCACACAATGTGGCGAAGGTAAGCTCCCGCGATTTTCCGTCGTGGAAAAACAGCTGGTCAAAATTCTGTGTAGGTTGACCACCCTCTGTATAGCGGTCCCTGAAATACTCAAAAGTAGGCACAAACCAACGGGACTCCAGATGGCCGTCACGCCCCCAATCCTCAGCTAATTCGATTATCTTGGCTGGCGAGGCATTCGTACCTAACGCTTGAGCTTCGAACAGCGTCCATAGGATGGTAAATACATGAATGGCTGTTAGCTCTTCTTGAGACAGTTGCGCGAGACCCGGTGCAAACCGCTCGACTCCATTTAAGCTCTGCATACACCCTCCTCCGAACCTGAAATCGCGCGGGCATCTAACATTTTGCAGGCCGGCCAATACACCTTAGCCCAGTGAAAGGCGTCCGTTCCGTTTGGATGCTTATGGTTTAACGGTCTCACCGGCTTCGCCTGACTGAGCATCGCCAGATCTACCAAGGCGAGAGGTCACGAAAGTGAATTTGTTTTTGTTCTGATCGAACGTGTAGATGGCAGTCAGCGGCACGGCGGTTACCAGAACCCCGGTCAATACGCTGGTGATTTGGGAGTTGAATTTATTCAGCAGAGGCACCCCGGCCATCGCGTTACTGATCACCCGTCCAACATAAACTCCGACGATTGCTGAGGCTGTCCCCGCGAGCACTACTGTAATTGCGTCAAGCTTAGCCTCATCCTTGCTCAGCATGATTCGAACGCAACGCACCAGACTCAGCGTGCATTCACGCACTAGCGCTAGTACGAATGCGGGCATCTTGATGATCAACGAAATGAGTATCTGCGGGATAACGCTCAGAGCCCCTGCGACACCAGCCTCCAGCCCAACTGCCCGCGCGCGCGCCCATATCTGCTTTTCTTCAAAACGTTCGCTCAGACGTTGTTGGATACGTGCAGTGGAATCCTTTGAGTTCTGTAGCCAGCCGTCTTCATTAAGAATTCGACCGTTGACGGTTAGGTTGCGGATCTCATCAATAAAGATATCCACGGTTTCCAGCACGATCAAACCCACGATTTGCTGAGCGGCCATGGTTGCCCCAGTCAACGCTATGGTCGATCCAATTTCTACTGTCGCATCCCAACGGTGATCGTTCCGATTGTCCTCCGCCCTGTTAAAGGCCTCATCAATATCGGATTTACGTACCGTAACGACTTCGCCGGTTTTCTTTATGGTTACATCAATCAGGTCAGGATCGTCGGCTCGCTGCGTACCGTTTTGTTCGAGGTATTTGTAGATATTCTTGTCTTGGAGCGAGCGATTTAGCGAGTCATCAGAAAATACCAAATTTTCCTTAGAGTTGATGATGCTGAAGAACTGATCATCCGTAGTGCCTGCGCGCAGCAGTAGATCTTCGTAGTAATCCTTGCGGGCGATCACATGCTCGATATCTGCGCCCCAGGGATCCAGTTGCTGATCTTTGTGATACCCGTTATCAAGCTTGGCGAAGCCTTCAGGCGTCCAAGTCTCCCGGGCTTCGTACCGCGCATCCTTCATCGCTGCGAAGTTCGGATCATCGAACATCGCACCACCGGTGCGTGCTGAGAATGCGTTATAGGAGTCCGACAAATTGTCGTATTTTGCAGCGCTATGATTGTCGACGTCGCGCATGACATCGCCCAAGGCGAACGACGCGACCGTGCGGCGAATGGCTTCACGCTTGCACTGGTCGAAGATGTCGTCAATGGATTTGGCGGGCACAGGCAGGCCTTTGCGGATGTCCTCGACCATCTCCAGTGTTGTTTTCTCTATCTCGAAAGTAGCGCGAAAGGAAGCTGCCACTTTGGCCGTGCCCAAGTCTTTGTATTGGGTGAAAGTATCTTTGTAGAACTCAGCACGACGCAACTCTTCATAATCGATGTTGCGAACACTATCCGAGACGGCAATATAAGCTCCAACCGTTTTTTCCTTGGTAAAACCGTAGGCGGTGATGGAAGTTTCTTTAGTCTTACCGGCAGCGCTAACAGCCGTGTTTTTCACGCTCTGCGCAGCATCCTTGATATCAAAGGAGGTTACTGATTCGCTGACCCGGCTCGTTGCTTCGGATAACGCGTCTTTCATAGACGCAAGAGATGCTTTGCTTGGTAGCCAGGCCATATGATCCTCCTTGATGTCAAATAGGCATCATCCTACCCATTTCGCTGGCTCTCTAAAAGCAAAATTGCTGGCTCATAGCCGGTAGGCTTGAATCTGAAGCAGGGCTTGATCTGCCCCCGCCAACTCCTTCAATTGAGGCCAGTTTTTTCGACCAGACTCCCCATAAGCGACATCTCTACATGCCAAGGCAGGTCGAGATGCCACCTTCCTCGTACGCCCGCAACGACTCGTTCAGCTCGAGCAGCATGGTCCCGTAGTTAAGAGTCCCGCAGGCTCTATCGAAATAGAGCCGCAGCTCATCACAGCAGCGCAAATTCAAGGTTCCTTCGACATCGTCCTGGTTGCGGTTAAAGCCTATGAGCTTGAATCAGCGTTGGAAGATATAGCTAGCGCCGTCGGCCCTAATACCGTAATTCTGCCGCTGCTGAACGGGATGCGGCACATGGACTTGATTGCAGACAAGTTCGACAAGGAGCGACTCCTGGGCTGCATATGTAAAGTAGCGACGAGACTTGACGAGAGTGGTCGCTTCGTCCAACAGGGCACGTTCAACGACATTGCTTATGGCGAGGTAGACGGCAGCGACTCCGAGCGAGTCGCTATGCTACAACCCGCTTGCGGCGTAATCAGGATAGGAACGAGTCCAGCATTTAAGCAGTTGGCAAGGCGCGTGGTGTGAGGAGAAATCCAACTAATCGGCTGCGAATACAAAGTCGGCTTTGTGTTGAACTCCCCAATGGACTGACCATAGGACAACCCCTGGCATTGGGTGGCCTAATGTCAATTACGATAGGTGAAGGCGGGAGCCGCAGTGAGCGCTGGTTGAGATGAGGTTCGTGTACAACAGTTGGCCCAACCACCTTCAAACGCTTTAGGAGATGTAATGGTATGGAGATCGCTTTAGTAAATGGCGTCCGGGCCTTCCCTTCACCTGGCGCACAAGGGCATTGCCAAGCATGTGGCGCAGCCATGACCGCTAAGTGCGGGGAACAGAAGGTCTGGCACTGGGCGCACAAGGGACGGCGGGGTTGTGATCCTTGGTGGGAGAACGAAGGCGAATGGCACCGCGCATGGAAGCGATTTTTCCCTGAGGATTACCATGAAGTTGTGCAGTACGACATCACGGGCGAGAAACACATCGCCGACGTCAAATTGTCCAGCGGCCTTGTGATCGAACTTCAGCATTCGGCCATGTCACCTGAAGAGATGCGAAGTCGGGAAGGGTTTTACGGCAATATGGTTTGGATTGTAGATGCCGAACCATTTAGGAAAAACCTGCACATTTTTTACCCCCTCCCAGATCCCGCCGAGCCTTTCGCCGCTGACCTCTCATTCATATCTCCTCTCCCGGAGTGGCGCGATCACCAACGTCGGAATGACACAGGCTTCGGACCACTCATGTTCTTCCGGCGCTCCGAGCGCATTGAAGGCACGAATATGCAACGCCTTCACTTCGGACCTGAGATCGCTGAGCAATACCCGACGAGCTACCGAGGGCACCATTCGTATCTATGGATGAGGCCCCGTGAAGTTTGGTATCAAACCACTAAGCCTACATATTTGGACCTAGGGAATGACCTCCTCGCCTTGCTTGGTCCGTATGGTCCCTGGAAAGACACGATCATGTGTTTGAAGCTCATCGCCAAGCAGGACCTGATCTCGGATTTCTTAGGTCGGTAAAAACATGTTGGGTAGTGATTGAAGGCAACGACCTAGGACATCTCCCTCGACGACTCAAAAGCCAGCAGCGACCGCATCTGACGCAGCGCTAGGGGTCAACCGACTGGTCGTCATTATCATCCCACGGCTTTTGCGAGCAGCGCCTCGATCAGCTTGGGCTATGGCTCCAATAAGCTCCCTCACTACTTCAGGCCCTACCGGGCGATAAACTCAGTAATGCAGATCTCCCGATCACGCGGACGGGAGAGCCCTCAATACCGCGGACACCCCTCTACTCGAGAAGACCATGGCTGACGACGAAAAAAGCGACGAACACAAATTTATGGAGGAGCTTGAGGAGCTGGTTTATAGCTACTTAACGAAGGAAGCTGCGACTAGCTTCAAGCAGCTCAGAGATTTTACCGAGACTCTTAACGAAGAAAGCGACCGAGGTGCTGCCTTGGTTGCCGCTGAGATCCTCAGTGAAGAACTCGCAAAGCTCATAAAGTCAAAAATGGTAAATGATAAGAAGCTTATCAAAAGCGCTTTTTCTTTTAACGGCGCGCTTGGATCATTTTCGGGAAGAATAGACCATGCTTTTTTGTTGGGTCTATTACCTAATGCTCTCAGGCAGGACCTCCACCTGCTACGCGCCATCAGAAATGAATTCGCTCATAGCACGGCGCCTAAGACGTTTGAAACACATAGCATCAAGTCTCGATGTATGGAGCTGAATTACTATGGCATTGGCGAAAAAGGCTCTCCTCCGCGCAAGGTATTCCTGCGTTCGATGGCCTTAATTTTCAAAATGATTGTTCTCAGAACCTCTAAAACCGAACACTCGCTGATACCAGATGATCCAAAAAATGAGGCCTCCGAAGCCTTCGTAAAAACTCTCTTGGAGGGAATTGAAAGAACTACATTAGATCCAAAGATCCTTTTTTCGGATGCTGACATCTGATCTGTCCAACACCAGCTTCCGATAGTCCGGAATAGAACACCGACTTCGTCGAATGTTACCAGCCATGCCTTTCAGTCTCAGATGGACGCCATACCGAAGCTGAACGCGGCAGGTAGAGAAGCGTTAGGACGTAGTCAAACTGGTCAGAGGAGACTTTCATCTCCCGGACCGACGTCCCTGCATCAGCATGAGGAAACCAGACGTTGGCGGGTACTTCGATGCCTCGTCGTTCATGCTTCACTCCAGGCGCGACGGCAATAGAGCCTGCCGGCACGACAACAGTTTGTTTTCGTGTCCGAAAAAAAGCACCGGCACGCGCTGCTTGTCGGCTCGAAAAAGACCACTGCATATAGCCATCACGTGACAAGACCAGGACGGCGTTTTCTTCCGTGTATTGAATCCACTTCAACACAGCTGCGGTCAGCGAAACGCCATATCTATCTGCACAGTGCCCAAGCAATTCAAGATCGACCAGCGTCGTGACTTGCGCTCGAAAATCGTCCAAAGGCATAAGCAGGTAAGAGGAAAAAAGATCAGCCTGTGCCTCAATCGTTTTTTCTTCCCAGTCAAGCATGTCGTCACTACTGCACTGGAATGCCTCCCGCATTTGTCGATGCAGAATGTAATGGCCTAACTCGTGGGCTTGGGTAAAACGGATACGACCTGGCGATGACATCGCGCTATTGAACAACAGCATCCATTTCTTACGCTCACCGTCCGGGAACAGCGCGCCGTCGAAGCTTTTGATATCGACAGGCTTGACCTCGGTAATGGGGTCAGACCAGCCGAAAATGTTGGCAGCCTCCAATGCGAGCAAAGGCACATCGACGGGGAACCTGCCCCCGCCATGCGCCTTACCGAATGCCTCTGAGATTTTAGATAGCCGGTTAGCAGCTTTCTGAGGTGTCCATACCTGCTCGTCGCTCATCAAGATCCCTTTTTGAAGGTTTCCAAAATCTTTCGAAGCTGCTCTTTCGCATCCGGCTCAAGGTTTTTGTACCCGCGAAAGAATGCATCGTCTAAATGCCGTTCCTGTGGTGCACGGACGTCCTCTTCAAAAAAATACGGTGTCGCTACGCCTAAAACGTCTGCTAGGGCCGTTAGCTTTTCCGCGGAGGGCCGCTGAGATTCACGGTTTTCCAATTCCCAGAGATAGCTTTTGCTCAGACCTGCCATGTCCGCCAGCTTCTCTAAGGTCAGCCCGCGTTGCTTGCGCAAGTCGCGAAGCTTTTCGCCGAGACGGGTTGTCACGATCGCGCCTCCCTTTTGATGGTGATTGGTAAAAATAGTACCACTATTCCGAACAAAGCGTTTGACAAGAGCGATAGAAGGAGTAGGTTTACAAAAAAGTTCACGGTTCCGAACTTTTTGTCTGGCTAGCCGATAACCCGCAGTTTAGGTGTAGTCGTCCTGCCTTCAACTGATCTATTTCCCACTGGGGGCAGGTATGTCCAGAGAACACGTTGATCACCGAGACCTCGTTCGATTTGCCGAAGAAAAGGTGAACCTTCCCAAGGACAAGGCTAGCGCATATCGAGAGCAGGCTGGACGTTTGCAGGACAAACTGGAAGGCTACCTTTCCGATCACCCTGACTTTTCATTGAAACGGATGATGGTCTCGGGGAGCTTGGCGAAAGGCACCGCGCTGCGCTCCCTGAATGACATCGATGTCGCTGTCTATGTGAGTGGCTCCGATGCCCCGCATGACACCAAGGCGCTGCTCGACTACCTCGCGGAAAAGCTGCGTAAGGCTTTTCCGAACTTCACCCCTGATCAAGTGGTACCACAAACCTATTCCGTAACTGTTTCCTTTCGCGGTTCGGGCCTGGACGTCGACATCGTTCCTGTCTTGTATTCGGGCCTGCCTGAATGGCGTGGCAACCTGATCAGTCAAGATGACGGCTCCTTTCTGGAAACCAGCATCCCTCTGCACCTGGCCTTCGCAAAAAAGCGTAAACAGGCACAGCCGACTCATTACGCGCAAATCGTAAGGCTTGTGAAATTCTGGGCCCGGCTGATGAAACAGGAGCGCGACGGATTTCGCTTCAAGTCGTTCATGATCGAAATGATCTTGGCAAAACTCAGCGACCAAGGCGTCGACTTTTCCGATTACCCCGAAGCCCTACAGGCTTTCTTTACGTACATCGCTCGCTCGGAGCTTCGGGAAAAAATCTTCTTCGAAGATAACTACTCGGCCTCAACGGTCGGTGTATTCACAGATCCCGTGCAAATCATCGATCCAGTAAACCCCGACAACAACGTCGCCCGCCTCTACACAAAGCAAAATGTCGACGCGATCATCGACGCTGCTCTGGATGCAGGTGACGCGATCGATGCAGCTCTTTATGCGCCGACAAAGCAGCTAACTGTCGGTTACTGGCAACAGGTCTTTGGGTCTTCCTTCCAAGTGTGAGGTAGCAATATGTCGTCTTACAGCTATACGGTCGCGGAGACCCAAACCTTTACTCTCACCCATGCCAAGCATATGGCCGCAAAGGTCGCTGCCGATCTGATGCGCCTCCAGCGTCTTTATGGGACACCGACCACTCAACGAATTCTTGATTTCGAACAGGAGGTAACCCTGCTGTTGAAGGCGGGCTTTCTCGGATCGGTGATCTACGGATTCAAGCGTGGAGAAAACTGGATCGAACCCACACTCAACTATTCAGCGTCCGAGCTTTCGGGCACAGGGACGGACGACTCCCCTGGTCGAATTCGCCCAGGGGCGGATATCTCTGGTGCCACTTTTTACAGTTACCTGACTTATAGCGCGGCTTGGGAACTCGCTACGCAAAGCGAAAAAGACGCCTTTGAAAGGGAGCGACCATTTTCTCGTGGTACTGCTTCTGCACCTGGCGTTAGCGGCTACCTCGTCGACGACCGCTCATATTCCTCCGGTGGCCGCGCCCTCAATCGCTCGACAGTAAGGAGTTTCTAATGAGTACTAAACCTACGCTTGATGAACTGTTCGAAAACCGAGTGAACTACCCCGATTTCGAGCCGCAAGCACGCTTGGCGAGGCTTGTAGGTCTGGATGAACAGAAGCTGCGCCTGACGAAAGTCCTTGGCTTACTGGTCAACTCCACGGGACTCACCGAGTGGGCGAACAACTTTCACCCTAATTCCGTAGCCCTGTTGGAAACTGTACTACGGCGCCCGCCCCTCGTTGTCCTGGCCGGCGACGTGGGCTCAGGCAAGTCTGAGCTTGGGGAAACGATTGGTGATGCGGTCGCACGCCAAGAAAAAATCGGCATCACGCTTTTTCCACTGAGTCTCTCCACGCGCGGACAAGGTCGAGTCGGTGAGATGACTCAGCTTATTTCAGCAGCTTTCGACTACACCATCGAAGAAGCGCAAAAGCTCAAATCCAAGGAAGGACGCTCCCGTGGAGCTGTCATCCTGCTTGTGGATGAAGCAGACGCGTTAGCTCAATCCCGCGAAAACGCTCAGATGCACCACGAAGATCGCGCAGGTGTGAATGCTTTCATCCGGGGCATCGACAGGATCGCAAACGCTCAGCTTCCAGCGGCGGTAATCATGTGCACCAACCGCCTAAACTCCCTGGATCCGGCTGTACGTCGCCGCGCAGCTGAGGTGCTTACTTTCGATCGTCCAAATGACGAGCAACGTCGATATATTCTGACCAGGCGGCTTGGTTCGCTTGGCATCCCAGCCTCAATCATCGAAGCCATGGTGAAGTACACGGGCCCTCAAGACGGCAACACTCCCGGCTTCACATTCTCGGACCTGACTCAGCGTCTGATCCCATCGATAGTTTTGGATGCCTATCCGACGCAAGCTGTTGATCCAATACGTGCCGCGGCAATCGCACGAAAAATGGATCCGACACCTCCGTTTCAAGATCACGCACGTTAGCCGCCAACAGCTTGCCGTTCCGCTGAATGCATTGATAAGGAGTGCAATATGGCCACCAAAAAAGATCGCATTGCCGATACAGCCTGGATGAAGGAATCCTTCGTAGACGTTCAGGCGGAATTAGCAATCAAACTGAAACGCGCGGCTCAATCCATTTCACACGCCGGTACCCATGGCGCAGTGAACGAAGATCATTGGATCGATATTTTCCGGTCTTACCTGCCAAACCGTTATGCAGTAGCTACAGGCCTGGTGATCGACAGCCTAGGAAATCGCAGTGATCAGATCGACATTGTGATTTTTGACCGTCACTTCACTCCCACGCTGCTTGACCAACAAAACCATCGATACATCCCAGTCGAGGCGGTGTATGCCGTATTCGAATCGAAGCCACATTTCGATAAAAGCTATATCGAGTACGCCGGTGATAAAGCCGCCTCGGTGCGAAAGCTGCACCGAACCTCTGTTCCCATCGCGCATGCCGGTGGGACCTTTGCGCCGAAGCCGCTATTTCCAATCATTGCTGGCATCGTTGCCGCGAAATCGAGCTGGGCGGATGGGCTAGGAGAACATTTTCTAAAAAATCTGCCGACCGAAGACATGGAGAGGCTGGATTGTGGATGCGCCCTGGATGACGGAGCGTTCGACAGTTTCGATGACAGCTTAAAAGTCGTCGGCTCTGAAGGGGCGCTGATCTATTTCTTATTCCGTCTGCTCTCTCGACTCCAATCGCTGGGAACGGTCCCGGCAATCGATTGGGCTGCTTATGCGTCTGTAATCAACAAGTAACGTCACGATCATTAGCCTAGCTTCGACTGGCATAAGCAATAAGGAAACCATTATGGCTGCTGACTTTTACATCGCAGGAATACGGAAAGATAAGGCTACCGGACACATTCAACAGCTTCAGGTAATCAAAGCCGGAACCAAGAAAACGCTAATCACGGACAGGGAATTCGTTGCTCGGTTAATCTCACTCAAGCACACCACGTTCCAGACTATCTTTCTAGTGAAAAACGAGTGGAGATACGGTGCCATGGTCCATGTATTTGATGACATATTTTTAAAATGCAAAGCTGGAGGACAATCTCGAAAGCCTCCCAATATTTTAATTAAGCATCTTTCGCATTTCCATTCCTGGAGGGCTTTGTTATTAAAATAAAAAACCCTTGCAAACTCTCGCAAATACACAGCTAACGAAAATCTAACCACGCGTTTCCGCATAACTTCATCCGTTGCATCTTATCCTTCTCTAATGCGAATTAAAGAGTTAGTACAAATGCCAAACAAACCAGGCGGACTTGATACGCAAATTGACTTCATTATGAAAGCTTTATCTTTAGCAGCAAAAATAGGGCTTTTGATTGGTGGAGTTTGCATCGTCTTCTACTCGTTAATAAATGGCCACTTTCCACAAGGAGTATCAATTGGGGATGGCTTACTGTTCCTAATCGCCGCTCTTTGTTTTGGAGTTGTATACCTAGTATTTACAGCCTGCATTACCTCCACAGGAGTTTTGCTCTCGCCAATTCTCATACCCCTACTGAAATCAATCCAACACATCACGAACAAATTTAGTAAGAAAAAAACGGACCTAGCCTTTTCCCTGCAAACGATTACTTTGCCTTCGGTCATATTCGGCTTTTTCGGTGCCGCGTTTATCTTTGCTCTTGCCCGTAAAGACATTTTTGGACACATTCAACTTTTAATTCTCCCTATTTTTCAATATTTAATTTACTCAGCTTTTTTAGATCAAAGCAAAAAAATAAAATTGGCTGTTACGGCCGCAGGTGATTCCACTGCGAACGACGGCCAACAAAGTCAACCTGGAACTGATTTAGAATGGATGCGAAAGGTCAGACTTATGATGGCAGGCTTTATTGTCTGCACGCCGCTATTGATGGGCGGCGTCGGCACAGACTTGTTAAGAACGGCAATGATCGCAGCAAAGATCAGGATTGAAAAAGCAATTATCAACGTCAAACCACCATACGCAAACCTGCTTCCAAGCGCAACTGACTCAAAGTTAGAAAACTACAAACGGTTTGAAAACGCTACTGTAGTCTTCCGGGGAGTGGGAACTACGACACTTGTCGAAATGCGTACCAACGAGATGAATATAAGACTTGAAATACCAAATGACTCCATCGTTATTGAAAATAGCGTACAACTAAAACAGAAAATCGCAAAAAATTAATCTACTGATAGACAATAAACGCTGACCTGCACTCAGTAGGTCAGCCGCCATTCAAGATTCAATGGTCTGGCCTTATAGTATCTGGAATACCCAGGGAGGACTATTTGATCTATTGTAACCACTCCTGCCGTAAGCATAAAGATCCAATAATACACGCGCCAGCCTTGTTGATGCCTAATTAGTCGCAAATACATTTAACAGGAAAACTTATCCACATTAATAAAAATTCGAAAACAAGCAATAACAGACGCTCACCCATTGACTTCAACGCCATATAAAAATAGACTCATATAAAACAATAATAAAAAGGCATTTGCAATGGAACTAGTTATTTATTTCGACAACAAATTTGATCACGCTCAGTATGATGACCACGTTCTGGACCTGATGGGTAAACCTATCAAAATCACCTTCCACTACTCAATTCCAGAGCACACAGCATTCCTGAAAAATTTATTTTTTATCCCTGTTGTCGCCCGTATTAAATTCACTGAAGTAATCGCGCGCATTGACACATCAAAAGGTTCAATCATCAGCGAGTTTTTGATAATGTCAGAGATTGAAGAGAGCACCTGTACCCTATTTACTAACTACAACCATAATGACTCAGCAATTTTAGACTATGAACTAATAAATTTCTACAAGTTGGTTGAAGCACGAAAGAATACAAGAAAAGCGGAAGATCAACTTCCAGATTCTTTGAGCCGTTTCCACCATTGGCTAGCGTCTGAAATTGCCGGGAGCTTGAAGCAGACATACTACTTCTCAAACTTACATCACGGTACTGAGATTAAATCTTTTAACCTACAAAGATTACCTAAAATCTGGAAAAACTTTTAACTTGGCGGGGGGCTGTGAAATGCGAGCTATGGCCGCACACTCTTCGACCAGAACCGGCCAATAACAGACGCTGGATCAAATCCGATCTGACAAATTGGGGACAGTTGCCTACCTTACTCAAATCTGCCTTTTAAACTTGGTTTCGCGATGTGAAAAAAGCCATCACTGCGGCGAGTACCAGCAAGATAGCGCTTGCGAAAAAGGTCATGCGATAGTCGCTACCGTCGAACAGCAGCCCGCCAAGGGTAGAGCCCAGCGCAATATGTCGGCTCAGGTGAATGCCGAGGGAGGTTCAATCGGGCCGGCCTTGTACATACCGACTGCCCGCTCCAGGACGCCCTGAACGTGATTTCTTAATTCGATGGGCGATAGGACTTCGATGTCGGCGGCATTGCTGAGCAAAAAAAGGCGCAGCCCCTGAGTGTCGAGTATCCGGCAGTTCAATATCCAGCTCCCGGCCTCGGCGACCAGGATTTGGTCGTGCGAGAGCGGATTTTCAGTAAGCCGGTTATGCAGGTTGTCACTCAGGCGCAAGCTGACATTTACGGGTACCGGTGAGTGGATTGTCATCAGGTGCTGTTGCGCATCGATCGAATTGATGTCGTAGCCTTCAGGGTCGGCGATTTCGCGTTTACCAGGTTCCACTTTTAAGATTCGATGAAGCATCAGCGCACACAACTTGTTGGGGCCATTGCTGCTGTACTTCCCACGGGGTGCGTCCGGCTCTGGAGTTTGACCAAGAGGCCACTCCTCTTCCTGCACCAGCGCAGACAAATAGGTGTTTGAATCTTGGTGAGATAGGCCCAACGGTTTGAGTTGATAGACACACTGGATGTCACCCACATCCCGGGGCTGGTACGTCACTTCTAGTGGCTGGTTTCCGAATATGGCCTCCTGGATTTTGGTCAGATGGGTTAAGTCGTACTCCCCGGGGATCAGGACCGTAAACCGAGTCCCGGTGGTTATTCGCTTTTCCCAATCCAGCTGTCGTTTTGAGTAGTCGTTCATGACACGAAGTGCATGACGCCGCAGTGGCGAAAGCTTTTCAGTGTGTGTCTTGAGACCAAACCGATCCGCATGATCGAAAATGGTCGACAGTGTCATCGCCTCCGTTGGTGAGAGCGTCAAATTAAAATTGGCTCCGGTCGACGACCAATAGAGTAAGTGCTTGGCAGCACCTCGGCGTTGGCATTTTATGTAGCCATCGGCCTCGAGCTTTAGAAGGTCGCGCTGTGTTGTTTTGAATGGATGATCAACGTTACCTAAGCAGGCACACATCGCTTCATGAACTTGAGACGTCGGTAAAGCGGTGCCATGCCGCTGCAAGATGTCACGCAGATAATCTCGACGCTCGTAAAAAGAGACCATGGTTACGCCCAGGACAAAAAGTGTCCTAAGTGTGTGGAATGATGCTCGGGCTGGCAAGGAAAACACGAACTTAACCGTCAGCCCACAGGAGCATGTCCATGAAGCGTTCAACCTATCTTGCCGATTTCCATGTCGCTGGTTTCGTCCATTGGATGGCCACGGAGCTGGATACTTCCCTTTTCCAGCATGCCTATATTGATCGCCGTAGCGGGAAAGAATGGAACTGCACAAGCTTGTTCAACGCTTTCGAAAAGTATCAGTGGAACCACCCGGGCAACCAACGTTTGGTCTTCAACCCAGGATCGACATTCTTAAGTAACGCAAAGGCATTGGCTGCATTGAAGGCGGACTTGGTTGCCGCCGGCACCGACGATTCGAAAGTGGTGGAAGCAGCGTCGGGTGTCATGGCATGGGGCGGAGTGACTGCTCGAAACAATGAATGGTTAAAGCTGAACGAGGCAGGGTTGGCGCGATCGCTACAAGCAGTTCAGGCCGCCATCAATGCCGGCGATCCTGAAGCGCCTGCGCTGCGTTGCGACCAGCTGCGTTTTAACTCCGGAATGACCAAGGTTTACTCTCTGCTGTGCGATGACTTCGTGATCTACGACAGCCGCGTGGCGGCAAGCTTGGGATGGCTCATCGTCAAATACTGCGATGCGAAAAGTCTGGCTAGCGTTCCAAGTTCTCTCTGTTTCCCATGGGCGGCCGCGAAGGAGGCTAAATCAGTTGTGTCGCCAAAGCGTCGGGACCCGAGTGCAGGTCCTTACAAATTCAAACGCTTGCGCTCGGGTTCACACCATGCCCTTTGGAACATGCGCGCCAGCTGGACGCTTGCCGCGGTCCTGGCGCATCCCAAGGCCTCGGGCTCCGGTTTCCACGGGATCGTTGAACCTAAAGATTCTCTCCGTGCACTGGAAGCTGCGTTGTTCATGATTGGCTACGATTTGGGGCAGTGACGTAACGGCTGTCGCCTGACTGGTCCTCGGGAGCGCCGGGGACCACCTTCGGATTAGGAAATCGAATGATGGAATCATTGAGTAACGTGCAAGTCTTGATCATGAGTCTCGCAAGTCATGGGGTTTGCGTTAGAGCCCTTCAGGCTGAGGTGGCGCAACGTCTCCCAGAAATGACGGACGAACAGTTCCAGACTGCCCTCTTCGCTCTACAGGAAAGAAACCACATTATCGGTCTGGAGGTTAATGACCAGTGGGTAGTATCGACCGTCGATCATGCAGCTCCCGCTTACCAATCGGAATACAGTCCTGAATTCGCTGAAATGATCATTGCTGCATCGTGCGGTGAAATGACTGAAATTAACCCTGATGAAATGATCGCCCAACTCGAGGTGATGATTAAAAACGTCCGGGTCAAAAAATCTCAGTATTGAGTCTCATGCCGTACCGGCAGAAATAGACCCAAAGCTCACGAGCGCCAGCAATCGGCCAGAAGCAGACAAATGCAGCCGGGCAAAAGTGACTCCAAAACCGTGGCGATCCATTTGTTCTAATATTTGGGGCTAACCCCATAAAAAGTATTCAACGGTAGGACTATGACAGAAGAAACGGCGGAGACGAGTCAGACTCTCCTTTGCTCTGACTGCTTTACAGATGAAGGACTGCGGATAGATGCGGCCAAGCTCGGCATGGAGCAGCACGGTAAATGTCCGAATTGCCACAGCCCAGACGGGCGAAAGCTGACGAAGGAGCTTATTGAGTCTCTTGCATGGCGCTTTTTTGTGGGTGGAACTACCGTCCGTTGTGACTACGGCGCAGCGCCTGTGATTCAGTGCAATGAGCATCACTTTGGGAGGAGCGATATCTCTCCCTCGACCTGGCTCAAAGATGACATCAAACTTCTTGAGGAGGCTGCTCAGTTTGGCTTCTTCCACTATGGCCCACGTCTCTGGATGATCGGCGAAGTCGAGCCACTCAATGATCTTCAGGACGAATTGAAGCGGCCGCAAATCATCAACCGCGTGATGAAGGAATACCCAGAAAAGATGCTTGCTATGGGGGCGAAGTTTTATCGCCTACGAGTCTGCCCGCAACGTCCTGCTGATCCGCTAGAGTATGACAGCCCGCCGATTGCACTCGCTGGAAACGGGCGACTGGACTCGCCAGGCTTTCCCATCATGTACGGATCGCAGGACATCGATGTCTGCATTCATGAATGTCGAGCATCGACAGATGACGACATCTACGTCGCTACCCTGGAGCCCAAACGGGACCTACGGCTTCTGGATCTCACTCATTTACTCGAAGAGGACGTGACAGAGTTCGAAAGCTTGGATATGGCTATCCATATGCTCTTCCTGGCGCGTTCTCATTCCTATGAGATTTCCCGAGCAATCGCATTAGCGGCCAAAGAGACAGGCTTTGACGGCATAATTTACCCGTCGTTCTTTAGCTTGATTCGTACTGGTGGCCATCCTTTTGAGACCGCCTACGGTCTTTCACTGCGGCGCTTTCATCCCGAGCGGGAAAAGTATGCAGAAGCGTACACAATCCAGAATTTTGCCCTGTTTGGACGTCCGCTAGAGAACGGGCTGGTAAGCATCAAATGCATCAATCGCTTGGTCCTCACCCAAGTCGGGTATAGAGGACATTTCGGCCCCGTCGAGTACTGAATTCAAGCGCAACAGGCACTCAGATCCACTCTGGTCATTGACAGCATCCTTGAAGGGCGGCTTTGGGCCGTTTGCAACTCTTCGCGATAGGCAGCAATCGGCCGATTCTGTTGAAAAAGTCGGCCATGGTTACACTCGATGCTGGCCAGTACGATGAAGGGTTTGCTTATTTTCGGAACCGCTACTTTGCCAACGGCGAAGTGACCCATCATTTCCAACACCTAAATCTTCGTCAATCGGATCACCCTGATCTTGTACGTAGCGTGATTGGAGGAGAGAGCGACACCCCTCGTGACAAAGTCCTTTGTCTATTGATGATCGTATGGAGGCTCAGAAATAACCTCTTCCATGGCGAAAAGTGGGCATACCACCTCCGGGATCAATTGGACAATTTCACTCACGCAAACAAAGTTCTAATGAGAGTGCTAGAGAGCCACGGTCAGCTGTAGGCGGTAGGAAGGCAAAAACACATCTGGCATACAGGATCAGCGTAAAAGTCTGATTAGTGGAACTCAGTCATAAGGGCCTTCGAATGTTTGATGTGATTGCTGCACTTCACTCGGTACTAGATAAGAGTGCCAAACAGGCAATCACACAATGGCTTGGAAAACTTCCTAAAGAAGCATCCTGGCATGTGATATCTGACTACGTATTCGATGACCCCAACTTGGCTAAAGCGATTGCGGAAAATTCCAGAAGGTTTAATCGATGCCCTCTTCGCCCGCAGTATATTCTCAGATCCAGATATAGGCGTCGACGAGACGAACCTTGCGCTAGCGCAAATCATGAATATTCATCTCCAAGGGCAACTGATTGAGCTTCCACCAGTGAGCCCTGATTGACGTTTAGGTTTCTAAGCGGAAATCTAAATTCATGCAAATCAACGCGAAATCAAGCCGACTGTTCGGTATGCCCCTGCGGAATTGCTCCACCGAGACAACCATCGGAAGTCCAAAGGTCGAAAGCAGAATCATCAGGCTCTTCGCTACCGTACCACGCTGGACACGCATTCGCCTCCACACACTTCCTGCGACCCTCGGCTCGATTCCGCCGAAGCCGGCTATCGTGAGTGGCGGCAAGAGCCAAGCGCTCCGGCTATTTCGCCGCTGGCTGGCCCTCACCGCCAATCACAATTCAATATTGGAGGGCTATTCTTCATGAAATCCACGACATGTAAGCTAACTGACAAACGGGACACCCTGCCTAACCCTACGATGTCAAACGGACAAACCTTCAGCCTTGCACCTATCTAGGAATGTCAAGCGATTTACAAACTCTGTATATGTGTCCCGACTTCCCGTTGTCATCCCTATAAAACTCTTAATATGCTTAAAGAATTCATCCGCATCTTCAGACCTATCAAGCACCATAATAATCTGGGGAATACTCATAAAAAGAGAGTTGTGAAATGGCGTTCTGTTAACCCCTAACTCACCATTAGCCAACGCAAAAGCTTTCAAATTTTCGGAGTATTCCCTCCACTTTCTCAGTTTCTTATCCTCCGAACTATCCGGATGCTTAGCATTGCTGTGTGCTGCGATAGTCAGAAGTCTTTGCAACACTGTTTTATCTTGTAACGCACCGAAATCCGGAAGACTCACAGAAATTCTTTGCACCTGCCGGTCATTCAAGCAAACGGTTTGTTTGAGCCCTCTGTGAACCAGATGTAAAGCATCATTATTCTTGAGTACGTTCTCGATGCGCATGGCTTGAAAATGAGATGCAAGAACACTATCGGCAAGATCCGCCAAAATCTTGCCTTCGTCTCCAGCTTGAGCTTGACGTGTCAGTCCTTTTTTCTTCATCTCAAATATATAAATAGCCTCCTCGGTCTCGCACAACAGATCCACTTCAAGATCCGAATCGCCTCCGATGCGGTCACCATAGGCGATATTTATACCCTTATCGAGAAAAACACCTCGGAGAAAATCTTCGATGGCATACCCCAGTTCACTGTCAACTGCATTCGCCCACTTACCGTTAGGAAGCGCAATAGAAGCACATACTGTGTTAACACAACCTAGCGACGCGATGCTTTTTGGAAAAACCTTATATCCATTGCCAATTTTTATTGCAGGCTTAAAATAATGATCTATATCCATACTCGAAGGTGGAAACTCCAAGCCTGAATTTACGGCTCCAGAACGGACACTTAATAGCCTATCCATCGCCGCTTCAACCTTAAACTCTGGCATTCTTGTTTTCAAAGCAAGTTCTTTGGCGCTAATCGTCGTAAATTTCTTTATCTCTGCCTTAGAAATCAAAGCAAGTGCAACCCTAGCAACATCCTTTACTGGCACACCGAATGATGCGTATCTAGAGCTATCAAATTTGGTATGCAAAAATTTTATGAGAGAAGAGGCGTAGCTCGCCTTAGTCTGTGCGATGCCAACAAAACTATCATACAAAATATTCGTTCTAATAAACTCAATTAGGTAATCCTCTCGAATAAACATCGCCTCATATTGACTATAAGGTTGAATCTCATAAACAACGATTATATCCGCAATCAGCATCAGTAGATTTTCGAACAACCCAGGGTTAGCACTGCCGCGGGTTCCTGCGTATTTTGAAGCAATCGCTACAAGATAACCGAAGGGCATTGCAGCCTGGATTTCCGACGTCCCCATAGAAACGCGTCGGTACTCCATAAATCGGCCAGTCACAGGATTGTATGTTCGACCAAGACGATCTGCTAATGCGCTCAACAGTTGCTCACCTCCATACTCGCGACAAAGTCGATCTATTTGGGCGTTGATCAAATCATAACTACTGTCCGATATATAGAACTTATAGTCATTCTCAACAAATTCCACCCCAAAGCTTTTGAGCCTCAAATATGAACGGGCGAACGTGTGAAACTCAGTCTCAAGTAGAGGGTATGTCTCATTATCAAAAGAGTACAGCTCCCTCCGATACTCTATGATTATCCTGATCAATTGATCCCAATTTGTCTCAGACAGCAGAGTCAACCCAGGAGCCGAATCTCTTCTAGCAACCTCACGGATGCAATCCAGTACTGGTGAATATCTTGAATAATCAAATTTTTGGTGATGATGCAATATTATAAGCTTTTGCCGCAGATAGTCGACTGCCTTGAGAACCTGACTGGCATCGCCAATCTGCGCTCTGGCTTTCTCGTATACCTTTTCATAACCTTTGTTTGTACGAAATTCTGCCGAATCGTATGTGTTAAAAAATTCATCACACATAGCGACGAAGGCCAAAGCTTCCATAAATCCCCCAAATCCCTAGTCTAATAGAGAGCGCAATCTAGCACTTTGATATCACCGCATCCAGTCAACTTATGTTGAAGATTCGTGCCTATCCCAGCTGTTAAATACATCATCCCGCTAGGGGTGGTGACGCCGCCTGACTCAATTTTAACTGCTCCGGAGCCTAGCCAGTCCCTGCTTAATGAAACCAGCGTTCTCCCCTATCGCGTACAGCGCGCCTCGGACATTCTCTCCGACTTCCTCTAGGCCACTCGCCTCAGCGTGAAGCGTAAGCTCCATCAGCGCTGCTTCCAAGGCTAGCTGGTTCTGATACATTCTCTCCAACACGTTATGCAGCGAATACTCATCACTCATTGCGCAGGCTCCTTCCCAAAAAATGAAGCGTAGCAGTACATCCGTCCTCTGCCCTCCCGCCAGACAGTTCACAAAAGTCATCTCCCGCTACCAGCGTTTAGAAATCCGAACGCTGCGCCGTACGATAGAAAGAGGATGACATTTAAGACAAAATCCATGCCTTATTCGCCATCTTTACCATACTTATAAGTAAACTTAATTTCTTATTAAATGCGACCCACCCGAAACAATGCATTCACCTTTACAAAACTCCATTCACAAAAACCGCACTACAATATCAACATGACAAAAAACGCATGAAAATCCTTTCAACTGTCAGCTCCACTTTCATTTTCAGTCACTTTAACAATTTAATCATTATTACAACATTTCATTTTTACAAAAAACCGTAACAACACACCTCGCGACTGTAGTGGTCAACTAATCCCGGACACGACGTTAAGTTTTTCTTCGGCGCGAGCTGGCGCCAGCCCGCCGTTGAATTGATGGGGTCGAACCCAGTTGTA